>JGI24694J35173_10000466_pt1 | contig 38744 bp, 28 predicted proteins | sample TergutCo191P1_FD_35173 | JGI IMG/M metagenome (IMG submission 35173) | reverse complement strand
AGAAACGGGAAACAGGGGCGGCTCCGCAAGGAATAATGTTAACGGCGTTAACCTTGCGACTGAGTTTAACATTTTTGATAAAGTCATTCTTTCTGCGACATATACAATACCCTGCCCCGGTGATGAAGAAATCACAGTAGCGCAGTGGGATATAGACCCCGACGGAGCCGGCGTAAGCCGCATTGGTTCAGGCAGTCATGTGATGAGACTGAACGTCGCTATCGCGCAGGATGGCATCGACGCGATTCTTGCAGGCGGCAGCGGAACGCTTAACATTCCGTTTACTGTCGCGCACAATTCGTCAAGGCGAATCGCTGTCTGGTCTGACCTTTCGGGAACCGCGGCTGAAATCGGCGATTACACTTTCGCGACGCCAGCTAACTTTGACGCAGGAAGGGTTGTATGGACAGACCCTGTTCTTGCTTCGGGCAGCACGTCGGCAAGCGTGACGATCCCTAAAGCTCTTTTATACAATGAGACTACACGCAGAGCCGCGACAGCCTTATATATTATCTTTGTTACCGATAACAGAAACGACGCAAGCACAGAAACGGGAAACAGGGGCGGCTCCGCAAGGAATAATGTTAACGGCGTTAACCTTGCGACTGAGTTTAACATTTTTGATAAAGTCATTCTTTCTGCGTTTTTGCCTTGCAGCTGCGACGGCGGCAAATGGCTTGAAGAAACCATCTTTACGCACATCAGTCTGGCGCCGGGCGCGAATCCTTCGCAGATTGGTTTTTCGTGGTTTACACCGAGAGGCTTCAGCAGAACGTCAGTGCTTCAGCTTACCAAAGTTTCTGAACTTGTAAACGGACAAATGCCCGCAAATCCAAGAACATTTAACGCTGTAACCGGCGCAGGCACAAGTCAATATGATACCAATAAAGTTACAGTGACAGGGCTTGAAAGCGGTACATCTTATGCGTACCGGATCGGCACAGGAACTGTCTGGAGCAATAACATATTCACATTCAACACGCAAAACCCTGACCAGTACAAAGTAATAGTCTTCGGCGATCCGCAGGTAGGATCATCCACGACATTGTGGGAAGGCACTGTAAGGCAGGCGACAAGGAGCGCGCCGGATGCGGCGTTCATGATCAGCGCAGGCGATCAGACAAACGGAAACACATTAAGGGATGTGGACGGTTACCTGCTTCCGCCGCAGCTTCGAAGCTACCCCATGATGGCGATAGTCGGCAACCACGACAACGATCCAAACGCCGCGGCGGAATCATCATCCGCCGATATCGGATACCTGCCGATGCTTTATCAGTGGCCGAACGACGGACTTAAAGCAGGTCAGCAGCTAGGCGGATGGGACTACTATTTCAGTTACGGCAACACGCTTTACATATCGATTAACTCAAACGAAAAAGACATCGAGAAGCACAGGGCGTTTATGAGACAGGCTGTCGCCTCTCATCCTGACGCTGTATGGAGAGTCGCTGTTTTCCATCACGATATTTACGGCATAGGCGATCACGCGGGAACAGGATACGGCGACGCCGCGGCGATGCAGGCTGACTGGTCTCCGTTCCTTGACGAGTTCGGCATTGATGTCGCCTTTAACGGACACGATCACATTTACGCGCGGTCAAAATTAATGAAAGACAACGAAGTTCAACGGCTCCAGATGACGTCCGTTTTTGATCAGGATTTAAGCAAGGCAAACCCCGGCGCGGTTATTCTTCCTGCCGGCATTCAGTACATAGCGCTGTCTACCGCGGGCGACAAGTTCTACGATCCTGAAGCGCAAAGCTGGGTCGCTTATTCGCCGGGAAGACACGGAAACCCGGGCGCAAGTCCCGCAATCCCCGATGTTCCAGAGTATACAATCATGACTATAAACGGAACAAACCTGATCATTGAAACATACCGCGCGGACAATAACGAGCTAACAGACAGCATCACGCTTAGAAAGAAAGCGTTACGTGAAGATTTGGCGGCGGCTATTCCGGGGGCGAAGGCGATTGAACGCGGCGATATTCAGGAGCCGGGATGGTCGCTCTTCCAGGCGGCGATTGTTACAGCGGAGGCAGCCCTTAATACAGGAAACGCAGACATGATTCACAATGTGTTTGTAGCTCTTTATGATTCTTATTTCGCGCTCAGGGTGCCTACAAATAAAACACAGCTTGGCAATCTTATCGCCCAAGTTACAAACAAACTTTCCGTATCCACGGAAGGCAGATGGGAAGGCCAGTACCCTGTCGGATCAAAGGCGGCGTTAAAAACCGTTCTTGACGCGGCGGTTCCGGTTTATGAAAAAAGGCTTGCGACCCAGAGCGCGACCAATGAAGCGTTTAACGCGCTTGACGCCGCGTACAGATCATTCGAGCGGCAGGTCAGCACAATTCCGATACCGTGGATATTTGTGCATAACGTCAGAGCGCAGGGAGTTACAACTGTCGATTTAATCGACTGGATGGATGATGGAAAATCATTTGCGGTCGGCAATGAAGAAAGATATCTTACGCATCTTACAAAACAGGAGTTCGCCGGCGATAATCTTGGCGGTCCGAGAAGCGAGCCAATATTCGGCCCTGCGAACGGACTTGGCGGACGCGGCCATAACAACGCGCACATCACAAAGACGCACATCGGCGAATGGGTTCGCTACGAACTTAATGTCGCGCAGGCAGGCTATTACAGAGTGACGCTTGGAGCGGCAAACAAATCCAATACCGCGCAGACTATCCTTTTAAGAGACACAAACCAGAGAACCCTTGCGACATTTGTCGTACCGGCAAACAGGCCACTTCCTTCAAACGGATGGGCGGGCGCTTTAATGGTAGCGGCTGACAGGGAAATTTATCTGCCTGCAGGAAATTATGTTGTCGAGCTGTTCTTTGTAAACGACGGCTTAAATGTAAACACAAGAAACGATCTTTATCCTGACGGCGCGGATGTCGACATACTGACATTCGAGCGCACAAGGGGCGGAACCGCTCCGGTCGTAACATCAGACCCTTCAGTTTACCGTCTGCCGGTACCGCCGCTTATCGCGGCAGGCGCGGCGCTGCGCCAGCAGGGCTGGGGAACCGCAAACAGCGTTACAGCCTCTGATGAAGCGCAGGCCAGTAACCTTGGCGCAGGCAGGGAAGGCGTTCCTGTCGAAATCTTCAAAGCCGCTACACACCTTGTGCTTGAGCTTGCGGCTCCGCTTACAAGCAGCATGCAGATTCAGATTCAGTCCGACGCGACAATGGACTGGAACCAGTCGGAATTCACAAACGCGATTGTGGATGGATACTGGGACGGCGGAAAACTTGTTATCCCGATGGCGGACCTTGTCGGTTACCAGCGCTGGGTAACAATGGAATCCAGGGCAAGGCTCTTTGTCAGCTATTATAATTACGGCTGGAACGAGCTTAACCTCTTGGGAGCGTATTTCATCATCGATCCTGCCAAAGCGGGAATTGTACAGCCTGTTGAAGTTCCGGCGTTTATAGAAAGAGCGCTTGATTCCGCGGCAAGGACGCATAACCAGGGTCTTAACTGGCGTATCTCGATAATCGACCTGATGAAGGCGCTTAACTTCGACAGCAGCATGTCGACACGCAGGGAACTAGCGTCCTATCTTGGATACAGGGGATCTGATCCCGACGGTTCCGCGGAAAAGAATACATGGCTGCACCGCGAGATTTTAAGAATCCTTACAGCTAACGGAGGCATCGTACCTTCTGATATTCTTGGAAGATTCCTGATAAAATAAAAAAGGAATTTTTAATTATTAGAATTAAGCCTGAGCATTTAAAAAATGGTCAGGCTTTTTTTTGAATCATAAAGCTTTATATTGGCTTTTATTCGCTTTTTGCAACCTTTTTTCTTTATTTCGCTCTAAATATTCATGAAACAGACAATTAGAAATTCATACATAAATGCCGGTTTTTCAAACGCGACACTGTCAGGTCTTTGTCTTTCGTCTTCCGCAAGATACAGCGGTAATACCGCGTTCCGCTTTTTCAAAAGCGGAGAGTTTACAGGTCTTGTAACATATTCGCAGCTCGGCGAAGGAGCGAAAAAAACGGCGATTTTATTAAAAGAACTCGGCGTTGAAAACGGCGGAAAAGTCATACTTCTTTCAGAAAATTGCCCGCAGTGGCCTGTCGCTTATTTCGGCATCGCGCTTGCTGGAGCTGTATCAGTTCCGCTTCTTGCGGGTTTTTCTTCCGATCAAATACAAAATGTTGCGGAACACTGCGATGTAAGCGCAGTCTGCATAAGCCGCGCGATACTGGAAAAATATAAAAGCCTTGACGCAAAACCTGAGTTTCTTAAAAAACCTTTGTTAATCATTGACGATATAGCGGAAAATAAATCATGCGAAGATACCGGCTCTTTTCCCGGCGTTTTTCATAACGCTCATGATCTTGCGACAATTATTTATACGAGCGGAACCCAGGGCAGCAGCAAGGGCGTTATGCTGTCGGGAAAAAATTTAATTTCATGCGCGGTATCTTCGCTTTCGTATGTAAATTTATTTCCGCATGACAGGCTGCTTTCAGTGCTACCCCTTGCGCATTCCTATGAATGTGTCCTTGGGCTTATTGCTCCTGTTATAAGCGGCGCATGCATCACATACCTTGACAAGGCTCCGTCTCCTTCAGTTCTGCTTCCGGCACTCAAGCGCGTGCGCCCGACAGCGATGATCACAGTTCCGCTTCTTATAGAAAAAATCTACAGCTCTTCAATCGCGCCTGAATTAAATAAAAGCAGGCTGTATAAGTTTCCTGTTACGCGAAATCTTGCAGTCCGTTTTGCCGGGCGCCGCCTTTCTTCGGCGTTCGGCGGATGCATCCGTTTCTTCGGAATCGGCGGCGCGCCGCTTTCATCGGAAGTTGAAAGCTTTCTTTATAAAGCGCGTTTCCCCTACTCGATAGGGTACGGCCTTACAGAAGCGGCTCCGCTTGTCGCAGGAAACGCGCCGCGCAGATTCAGTTTAAACTCAGGTATTAAAGCTCCGTTAAACGTTACGCTTCGAATCGAAAAGTGCCTTGAAAATTTAAATAATGATGAAGGCGAGATTCAAGTAAAAGGTCCCAATGTAATGATGGGTTATTTTAACGATGAAGAAAAAACAAAAGAAACATTAACCTGTGACGGATGGCTTCGCACAGGAGACCTTGGCAGGATCGACAAAAAAGGACGCCTTCACATCCTTGGCAGAATCAAAGCGCTTATTTTAGGCCCGTCAGGTGAAAATATTTATCCCGAAGAAATCGAAGGGCTTTTGGGAGCATCGGGCCTTATAGAAGAATCTCTTGTCTATTCAGGCAATAAAGGCGAGCTTATAGCTTTAGTCAGGCTGAGCGACGCCGCTAAAACCGCCGCGGGCGTTGTAGAACATGCTCTTGAAGACCTTCGCCTGTGGGTAAATAAAAAACTTTCCGTGTTTTCGCGCCTCAGCAAAATTGAAATTAAATACGAGCCGTTTGAAAAAACGCCGACAATGAAAATCAAGCGTTATCTTTATATCTAGCTGCTGCATTTTCATGCTGTTTTACCGGTTGAACCGCCGTCAGGAATTGATATACTTCTAAGCGTTTTTATCATTACAGGAATTACAACTACAAGGCTTATAAGCTCGGATACCGGTCTTGCGGCCTGAATACCGTTGAGTCCGTACAATGTGCCAAGAATAAAAAGGCTTGGAATTAGAAAAATCCCCTGCCTAGAAAACGCGATGATACTCGCTTCAAGCGCCCTGCCCATTGTCTGTGTCATCATGTTAACCATGATAATCCCCGCGATAAAAGGCATGCTTATGCACTGAAGCCTTAACCCCAGCGTGCCGATTGCGATAACATCAAGATCGTCTTTTCTGAACAGCGCGATTATCTGCGGCGCGAATATTGCCAGTATTACAGAAAAAAATAAAAGAAGCCCTGTTGATATTTTAACGCAGAACCAGAACGCTTTTCTTACGCGGCTGTAAAGTTTCGCTCCGTAATTAAAACCGCATACAGGCTGAAATCCCTGCCCGAAACCCAGCATGATTGATGTTACAAACATCGATATTCTGCTTGCTATGGAAATGCCCGCTATCGCTGCGTCTCCGTAAGGGCGCGCAAAATGATTTATAACGATTGTAGCAATGCTCATAAGGCTCTGGCGGATCAGGGCAGGCACTCCGCCTTTAAACATTTCAGAGTAACGCTCAAGTGACGGTGAAAAATTCTTAAATTTAACGGGAATGTTTCCCTTGCTCCTTACAGCGTAGAAAAAAAGGATTAGAAAACTTGTCATCTGCGCAAATAAAGTCGCGATGCTTGCGCCCATTACGCCGAGATCAAAAACAAAAATAAAAAGCGGATCAAGAAAAATATTTAAAATTGCGCCTGATAACATTCCGGCCATCGCGACTGCCGCGCTTCCCTGAAAACGAAGCTGCTGATTAAGAACAGTCGCCGCTACCATCCATGGCGATGCAATCAAAATAAATAAAATATAATCCTTCGCGTACGGCAAAATTGTCGCGGTCGCTCCAAGCGCGTCAGCTAACGGTTCAAGGAATAAAATCCCTGCCGCCGCGATAAAAATCATCACGATAAAGCCGCTTATCAGCCCTGTCGCCGCCATTTTCTGAGCGCTTTCATAATCCTGCGCTCCAAGCGCGCGCGACATAAAATTTCCAGAACCCTGTCCGAAGAAAAAACCCATCGCCTGAATAACCGCCATCAGCGGAAAAGCGATTCCAACCGCCGCAATCTGGCTTGTTCCAAGCGAGCTTACAAAAAAAGTATCCGTAATATTATAAACGGCCGAAGTAAGCATTATCGTAATGCTCGGCCCTGCAAGACCCAAAATGAGTTTTTCAACAGGTTTTTCTGTCATTTTTATGTATTTTTCGTTTTTTCCTGTATTAGAAGAAGAAAGAATCATAAGCCCAGTATAGCAATTTATCAAAAATTATGTTAGTCTTTTCCAAAACTGACCGAGTTTTGGAAAAGGCTCATGTAACAATTCATTAAAGATTTGCAAGGGAACCATAATGATTAAACAGAGGTTTTTTGACATATTAAAAAATATTAAAAAAACAGCAGTAAGCGCATATAATGGTGTTATTAATTTTTTTAAATCAATTTTAAATAAAATTAAAGTTCTGATAAATAAAATAACTGTAAAAATTAATCCTTTTTTAATAAAAATAAAAAGTTTTTTTATTAAAATAATAATTTTTTTTAAACCTGCCTTTTTGGCGGTAAAAAAAGCATTAATTATTATTTTAAAAGCATTAAAAAAGATATTTGCTTTTATATATAATAATCTTAAAATATTTTTTACTTTTATATCAGGTTATGTAAGTAAAATAAAGCCTTTGTCGTTACTGTGCAATATTATAATTTCTTTATATATAACCATTATAATTATATTAAATAATATAAGCTTGCCTGTAGAAAATATTAGAATTCCTTTTATATCGGGTATTATTCTTTTTTGCGTTATATTCGCGATTTTAAAATTATTCATACTGGAATGTGATATAGGAATTTCAAGAAACAGAATTCAAGTAAGGCCTTCATGGAAAACAGTTTACGTATTTATAATTGTTTCCATTACTGTATACGCGGTTTTCTACATTAATTTTCTTGCGTATTATCCCGGCGGCATCAGCACAGATAATGTGGATCAGTGGATACAGGTGCAGTCAAATACATATGATAACCTTCATCCCGCGATACATTCAATGATGATTTGGCTTGTTACCCGCGTTTATAATAATTACGCTTTTGTAATAAAAATTCAGATAATATTTTTTGGATTAATGTCAGGATGTTTAGCCGCAACTCTAGTCTCATGGGGTGTAAAAATACGCTGGATTTTAATATTTTTATTTACATTAATTTCTCCAAGAACAACGTACGGCATCATGTTATACGCATGGAAGGATAATGCGTTCACAATCAGCATAATGGGTCTTTGCGCCTGCATGATTAACATAGTATTTTCTGACGGCTTGTGGCTTAGAAAATGGTATAACATTCTTGTCTTCGCTTTAGCGTTGGCGTTATCTTCATTACTTAGGCACAATGGCATTATTTTTACAGCGCCCGTGCTTGTTTTTGTTTTATTTTTTATTATCAGGGCAAAAATATTTACTTTTATCGCGATTGCCGCTTCTTTTCTGGTAATTTTCGGCATAACAGAAGGTTTGTATAAAAAAGCAAATGTTGAATATCATGAAGATCATATTTATTTTGAATCTGTCGGCCTTCCGATGACGATACTGGGCGGCGTTCTTGTCAACAATCCTGACGCCTTAAATGAAGAAACAAAAGAATTTTTGTTTAAAATAGCGAATGAAGAATACTGGAGAAGGAATTTCAGAACCGGAAATTACAATTCTGTTAAATGGAATTTATATATGCATCAAAGGGAAGTAATCAGGGAAGTTCCGCCTAAAGATTTATTCGAAATGACATTTAACGCCATAAAAAACGCTCCCAATGAATCGCTAAAAGAATTTATCGGTTTAACGGAATATGTGTGGAATCCTTTCTATCTTGACGGTGAAGTTGTTTACTGGAACAACGGATCGCAGCTAGGTTTTTTATACACCAGAACGGAAATGGATTATATGAGGCCTGTAATTGAAAAATACACTAAAGTAAATAATAAAATAAAGGAAGCCCTTGATCTGATTACGCCGTTTCGTTTATTTACATCAATCGGGTTTCATATGTTATTATTATTGATAGCGGGCGTTTATTCATTTAACCGCAACTTGGGCCTTAAATCTTTATTCCTTTTTATACCAAGCGCGGCGTTTAACGTATGCACAATGCTTTTAATCAGCGGGCCTGAATGGAGATATTTCCACTTTAATACTGTAATAACAGTTCCCATGATTATCGCGTTACTTGCTAAAATAAAAACAGATTCCAATGAAAGTGAAAAGGACATGCAGGAAAACACGTTTAAATCGCTGCGTTTAGGATACAAGATTCTGGTTGTCTTTCTTTCATTAGTTGCGACCGCGGGCATAGCTTACGGCATTTATTCATTTTTATCGCCGTCAAAACAGGATATGCCTAATATCGAAGAAAATTATGAGCAAACTGCGGCAGTAACTTCCGATTTTCCTTAAGTAATGGCAAAAAGGCATATTGCCTGTCCTTTAATTTTTAAATATAGTATTAATATGATCACCTATATTGAACCTAAAATTTTAAAAGGCTTCAGGGATTTTCTGCCGGACACGGAAATCGCAAGACGCGGACTAACGGAAAAGATCGAAAATACATTCCGCTCGTTCGGTTTTGTCCCTATCGATACGCCCGCAATCGAGTACGCAGAAGTGCTTCTTGGCAAAGGCGGCGGCGAAACTGAAAAACAAATCTACCGTTTCAAAGACAACGGGGAGCGCGACGTCGCTCTTCGTTTTGATCTTACAGTCCCATTCGCGCGTTTTACCGCGCTTCATAGGGAAGAACTTTCCTTTCCGTTTAAAAGGTATCATATAGGAAAAGTCTGGAGAGGCGAAAATACACAGCGCGGACGTTACAGGGAATTTACGCAGTGTGATTTTGATATCATAGGCAGCGAAAGCCCCGCCTGTGATTTTGAAATTCTGCTTTTAATCAAAACGGCGTTTTTAAATCTTGGGCTTGACGTGACAATCCATGTAAACCACAGGGGACTTTTTAACAGGTTTCTTTCGCATACCGGACAAAACGAAAAATCAGTTGACATTCTGCGCGCTGTAGATAAACTTTCAAAAATCGGAAAAGATGAAACTCTTAAAAATCTTTCTGAGCTTACAGGAAAAGAAAATGCGGCAAAAATTATGGACTTTATAGAATCGAAAGGAAATTTTAACGATGTCTTTAATCACATAACGGAACTTTCTGGCGGCTTGTCGCCTGAAGCAGAGCGTTTGTCAATGCTGCGCAATTTCATGATCGACGCCTGCGGTTATGCTTCTGACAGTAAGGAGCCTTTTATTCTTGATCCTTCCATCACAAGAGGGCTTGATTATTACACCGGCGTTGTGTTTGAAACATTTTTAAATGAACTTCCCGGAATAGGATCGATATGCTCAGGCGGAAGATATGATAATCTGGCCGGTTTATATTCAAAGGGTGATTCTGTAAGCGGTGTCGGCTCTTCTATCGGCCTTGACAGACTCCTTGCCGCTCTTGAAAACCTTAATAAACTACCCCGCATTGACAATAAATGCATCGCCGCGATCGCCTGTGTTGACGAAAAAAAATCAGGCAGGTATCAGGCGCTGGCTGGAATTTTCCGCCTGCAAGGAGTACCGCTTGAAGTATTTACCGATGCGGCAGGCTCTGAGAAACAGCTTGTAAAACAGTTCGTTCTCGCGGAAAAAAAGGGAATGCGTTATGTGCTAATTCAGGAAAATGATCCGGCAAACGGCATGGTGACTGTGCGCGACCTTAAAACAAGGAAAAACGCCGAGTATGAAATTAATGATGCTATTGAATTAATAAAAAATCAATCTTGAAACTTGCAAGTTATAACCTATTTGCCAAGCTGTAATATATAGTTTATACTGTCTGTATGGCGAAAATAAACATGAAAACCCCGCTTGTAGAGCTTGACGGGGACGAGATGACACGGGTTTTATGGAAAGAAATAAAAGATAAACTTTTACTTCCGTTTATTGATCTAAAAACTGAATATTACGATCTTGGCTTAAAGAACCGCGACGATACAAACGACGACGTAACTGTAAAATCAGCTCATGCGATTAAGAAGTACGGAGTCGGCGTGAAATGCGCGACAATTACGTCAAACGCAGCAAGACAGGCCGAGTACAATCTAAAGCAGCTTCTTCCAAGCCCTAACGCGACCATAAGGGCCATTCTTGACGGGACAGTTTTCAGAAAACCGATTTCTGTTACCCGTGTAAAACCGTCGGTTAACACATGGAAAGCTCCAATTGTGATCGGACGCCACGCGTATGGCGATGTTTATAAAGCCGCAGAAATGGAGATTGACGGGCCAGGCAAAGTCGAACTTGTTTACACAAGAAAAGACGGAACAAAAAAAAGCGTCAATGTAGCGGATTTTGAAGGAAGCGGAATTGTGCAGGCGATGCATAATATTGACGAATCGATAAAAAGCTTCGCGCGCGCATGTTTTCTATACGCGATTGCGGAAAAAATTCCGTTGTGGTTCGCGACAAAGGATACAATATCAAAAATTTATGACGGACGGTTTAAAACAATTTTCAGCGAAATATATGAAAAAGAGTTTAAAGATAAATGCAAAGAAGCCGGCATTGACTTTTTTTACACATTGATTGACGACGCTGTCGCGCGCGTCGTAAAAAGCGAAGGCGGCTTTTTATGGGCGTGTAAAAATTACGACGGCGATGTAATGAGCGACATGATCGCAAGCGCGGCGGGAAGCCTTGCGATGATGACGAGCGTGCTTGTTTCGCCTTCAGGCGTGTTTGAATATGAAGCGGCGCACGGAACTGTCCAGCAGCACTACTATCGTTTTTTAAAAGGCGAAAAAACAAGCACTAACCCAGCGGCTTTAATTTTTGCGTGGACAGGCGCGCTTTTTAAAAGAGCGCAGCTTGACGGAAACGCAGAGCTTTCGGCCTTCGCGAAGAAACTTGAAACCGCGGTGCTCGGAACTGTTGAAGACGGAATCATGACAGGAGACCTTGCACGTCTTTCGCAGCCGCAGCCTGAAAAAGTTTTAAACTCCTGGGAGTTTCTTGACGCGATCGCGCAAAGGCTTTAATAATTTACACTTTACGGAGTAGTTCCATCGGTTTTAATCTTCCTGCTCTTGCTGCCGGAACAAATGACGCGGCAACAGAACATAAAATTGTAAATATCCAGATCATCAACACCGCGCTCCAGTCGATTATTATCGGAATTGTTTCAAGGTAAAAACCGGGATCAAGAATTTTAATTTCGCTTCCGTTAAATAGCCCTGAAAAAAAACTTAAAGCTTTTTCAAGTGATCTGAATAAAAAATTTATATTTACGCCGAGAAGGAGCCCAAGGGCTATTCCGATAATTCCGCCGATCGCTCCTGTAAGAAAACTGCCCCAAAGGAAAATTGAAGTGACACCCTTCACGCTTGAGCCTGACGCTTTTAATACCGCAATATCCCTTTGGCGTTCCAGAACCAGCATACTTGTAGCTGATGATACATTTACAGCCGCGACAATTACGATTAAAGCCATTATAAATAATAAAAGCTGCCGCGTTGTTTCGTAGGAGCTGTACTGTGAGCGCAGAAGGTCTTTCCATGTATAAACGCTGTATCCGCTTTCCATTTCCTGATAAATTTTATGCATATAATAATCGGCATCCCCGTAGGGGTCGTCTATCTTTAAAATATAACTCATTGCGGACGACTGCTCCGCCGATAGTAATCTCTTTCCGCCTTCCCAGCTTGTGATGCACCAAAGCGAGTCAAGCTCGTTATACCCGCAGGAAATAATTCCCGCGACTGTAAAGGATACGGTTCTCGGCGTCATTCTTCCCGTGTCAAGCATCCTTAAAGTCATAAGGCGCACTGTATCCCCTATGCCCGCGTTTATCGTATGCGCCAGTGTTTCACCTAACACGATGTCTCTGTCTGTCCCGGGCTTGTTGACGCCTTCGATCACTTTTAAAAGGCTTTCACTTCTATGATCATCCCAGAACGACGGTTCAATTGAACGCACTGTAACTCCGGTTTTTCCGCTTTTACCGGCAATTACGCCCATTCCGCGCTGCTCAGGCCATACTCCCCTTATACCGCTGATTTCACTTAACGTTTTTACAGTATCTTCTGTATCATTATGATTTATCAGATCAAATACCTGCAGATGTCCCGTTCCAAGTTCAAGATATCTGTCTGTTATTCCCCTTATCATCCCGTCCGCGACTATCAGCGTAATAATGATTGGGACCAGGCTTACAGCTATTCCTGCCGCGGCTCCTTTCAGGTAACGCACTCCTTCGCGGGCTCTTCCCCAAAGATACCTTAAGGCTATAAAAAGGGCTGCGCTTGTTTTCAAAGCTCTCTCCGTGTTAAAAGCCCGTCTTCAAGCGCGTATTTATATGTCGCGTCAGCTGCAACTTTGGCGTCATGGGTTACAATAATTAATGTTTTATTGCGTTTTTGCGCGTTCTCGTAAAGAAGCTGCGTTACAATCTCGCTGTTCTGCGGATCAAGGTTTCCTGTGGGTTCATCCGCAAGAATCAAAACCGGATCGTTTACCATCGAACGCGCGACCGCCACCCTTTGCCGTTCGCCGCCTGAAAGCTGCGAAGGAAAATGATTTTTTCTGTCGTCAAGTTTTACGTCAGCTAACAGGGCTCTTGCTCTTTGCGACGCTTCCTTTTTTTTCATTCCCGCAATAAAAGCCGGCAGCATTATATTTTCAAGAGCGGTAAAATCCTTTAATAGATAATGAAACTGAAAAATAAAACCGACTTTTTTTGATCTGTAAAGCGACATTTCTTTTTCGCCAAGCGATGTTATTTCGTTTTCGCCAATATATACTTTTCCTTCATCGCAGCGGTCAAGGCCTCCAATTATATTTAAAAGCGTGCTCTTTCCGCTCCCGCTCTGCCCGCTTATCGCAGCGGATTTTCCTTCTTCAATATCAAAATTTATTCCTTTTAAAATATAAAGCGTTTCATTTCCTGAAATAAAATTTTTAATGATGTTTTTCGCTTTTACAAGTATTTTTGGATTTTGATCATCATTCATAACGAAGAACCTCCGCGGGATTAATCTTTGTCACCTTCCGTGACGCGAACCACGCGGCAACGAGCGCGGAAAGAAAACCAAACATGAAAATTAATAAAACTTCAAAGGGCAGTATTCTTGACGGTATTTCTTTTATATAAAAAACTGCGGGCGAAAAAACGGTAAAATATCCAGCCATTCCCACGCCGAAAAAGCTCATTATATAATTTAAAATATTAATAAAAAAATTGACTACAGTTTCGATTAACGTAAAGAAAAGCTGGATATTTGAAGCAATCGCAAGCCCGAAGAAAAGCCCAAAGCATGCGCCTGTAAATCCGATAACAGCGCCGTCAACAACAAAAACAAACTGAACGGCTTTTTCACCGCCGCCTACTGCCCGCATCAGGGCGATTTCTTCGCGTCTTTGAAGCACAGACCTTCTTTGCCCCTGAAAGATATTCAAGCCGACAACTATAAAAATAAGGCCGACTAATATAAACATAAAAAGTTTTTCTGTTCTAAGCGCTCCGAAGAATGACCTGTTATAATCGCGCCAGCTTGACAATTTTAAGCCATCAAAGCCTGAATCTGATAATTTTTTCCTTATTTGTTCAAGTGAAGATTTATCAAGAAACCGGTTTGTAAGTTTTATGCCGATTTTTAAATCGCTTTCATTATCAAGCATGCTGACGCTGTCTATATTGATAAAAACCCAGCTATAATCGTAATCATAATAACCTGTTCTAAAAATTCCTTTTACGATAAAAGTTCCAATTCCGCCTTCTTCATCTTCGGCGGAAAGAATTCCTGTTATCGAATAAAGAGTAACTTCATCGCCTGTTGTAACGCTGAGCCTTCTTGCAAGCTCAGTTCCCAATAGCACATTCCTGCTTCCTGAAAGGTCAAAACTTCCGGCTTCAAATTCAAGTTTCTTTTTCATTTCCTTGTCTAGTTCCAGCGCGTTATCATGCAAACCCCTTACTAGCACTGCTTGCTGCCCTGATCTTCTTCCCCTTGCAAGAGCTTGAAATTCCCTGAACTGAACCGCCGCTGTAACCTGCGGAACGTTATGAGAAATATTTTGAACCTGCGCGGCGTTTTTTTCTTCATTAACATCAGCGAATGATTCTATACGAAGATGGTATGATGATATTTCCAGAATGGTTTCTATAAAGCCCAGCTGGAATCCGTTCATAACGGCAATGATCACAATTAAAGCCAGCACTCCGACGCAGATTCCAAGCACAGCAAGAACGGGCGAGCTTGAACGTCCCTTAAAAATATAACGTGATGCAACAAATAAAATCCAGGATTTAGCCAACTATCTAATCCTTGTTTCAGAAATTTTTCTGCCGTCTTCCCAAACAGCTCTTAACACAAGAACATTATTAAAATAAAGCTCTTCTATGTCAACATTTCCTTCTGTGCGGACAAGGCGTTCAAGCATTCCGTTTCTGTAATTTTTTTCCGTGATTCTTTCGCCGCTTCCGCTGTATTCATATTCGGCAAGAAGCACAACGCCGCCTTCGCGTTTTTCAGATGAAACAATCCTGTTATTATTCCAGACATTTTTGATGATCCAGATAATATTGTCGTTATCATCCAGAAAACTCTGCGTAATTATTCTTCCCCTTTCATCGTTTTCGTATATCATCCTGTAATTATTATCAGAGTATACGTCGCCGAAAAAATCAGAATACGCGTTAATCCTTCCTGTAATAAATCCCGATTCTTTTATTGCATCCATCGTGTTTCTTGGAAAATCAATTCTTAAAGGATCGCCCTGCGTTATCTGCATACCGGCGTAAAAAACGCGCTCCATTGATCTTAACGACAGGGAACGGTTATACCTGTAAAAGTCTGCATACACAAGTTTATATCCGCTTTTTTGATCCTGAAGCGAAATTGCAATATCTTCATGTAGTTCATTGCTTTTTTCTTCAATAATAAAAAACGCGCAGCTTGTCAGCATATTTTCATTGTATGTATAATCGATTTTAAAACCTATTCCGCTATTGTAATACCTGTATTCAGAAATTAAAAAAGCGCCGCTGTCAAAAATTTCGATAAAGCCGTCTTTTAAAACTAATTCATTGTTTTTATATAATTCTTCCCATCCCTCTGTGTCGTTAAAAACCGCGTTCATCCTTGTAATACTGCCGCTGTCTTTAAAAAGCCACTGCGTTTTTAAAGGCTCTTCATTTTTGTACAGTACGCGAATCTCGCATGTAAAATCACTGGAAAAATATTCAAGAAGATATTCCGGTATATCGCTAAAACGCGCGGTTTCTATTGAAAGAACATATTCGTTTCTGAAAGCTACAGATTTAGAAAATGTTTCTTCAAGCGCCATTGCGCCTGAGTTTGACCTGAACCATTTTACCGGTTCCTGTTTTTCTAACGCATAAGATTTTTCAATATCGATGCTTTGATTTAAAAAATCCATTTCCTGCGTCAGGGCGATAAATCCCGCGCATAAGAGTAAAATAAAAAATAATAAAAATAAAATCTTTTTATTCAATTCCCGCGAATTCCTTTGAGAACTTTAACGGATCAAAAATCCCGATATCGCTGTATTTTTCGCCAGTGCAGATATACACAACAGGAAGATTTAACTCTCCTGCAAGAGAAAACACAACGCCGCCCTTTGCCGTTGAATCATATTTTGTAAGTATTACCCCGTCAAGATTTACCGCAGAATGGAATATCTCGGCCTGCGAAAGCGCGTTTCTTCCTGTTGTTGCGTCCAGAACCAGATATTTCAGATAACGCGCGTCTTTCGCTTTTGATTCAACCACCCTGTCAATTTTTTTTAGTTCTTCCACAAGTGCGGATTTTGTGTGCATTCTGCCCGCGGTATCGGCGATTACTGCGTCCGCGCCTGAAGAAAGCGCGGCTTCAAGCGCGTCATAAACAACCGCCGCGGGATCGCCTCCCTGCTTGTGCGCGACTACCCTAGTGTCAAGCTTCTGCCCGTGTATTTTAAGTTGATCGATTGCCGCCGCCCTGAATGTATCGGCGGCCGCAAGCACCGTTTTTTTGCCGTTTAACGCGTACATATTTGAAAGTTTTGCCGCTGTAGTGGTTTTACCAACGCCGTTTACTCCAAGAAGCAAAATGACTGTAAAATCATCATTTATAATATTTTCTTTTAATTTTACTTTTTCAAGCTCTTCATATAAAAGCGACGCGAGTTTTTGCGGAATAACGTCTGCGCTGTCTTTTTTGCAAACCTCTTTTAGCTTGTCTGTCATTTTTACAGCCTGCGACGCGCCGAAATCGCCTTCTATCAGAAGATCGCAGAGATCGTCATATAAATCATCATTTAAAGAAGTCTTTCCAAGAAAAAAGTTTTTAATTTTTTGCGTAAACTTCATTAATTTTTTCCCGCTGTTATTACAGGCGTAACATCCCTGCTTGACGTATATAAATACATCACAAGACGGTAAATTCCGTATACCGCCGCGGCTCCCGCCGCGATAACAGAACCTATGTATATATTTTGCATCAGTCTGCTGCTGTCATATAAACCCTGATCAATTCTTCCGGTTCTATAATAATTATTAGATATCACGGCGTCAGCGCCCGCAAATGTGTAGTAAGAAATCCACGCGGCGATGCCTGCTATCCATGTTCCGCCGAATGCCCAGTAAAACGCGGATCGATCTTTTTCCAGTCTGCCGCTTTCAATAGGCAAAACCGCATTCATTGTAACAGGATATGAAAAATTAGCGCCCGCCGGAGTGTTAAGCGCAAAAGCCGCTCTTCCCGAATCCAAAGTTATAAGCTCAAGATATTCCATGCTGCCTGATGGCAGCCTGATTGTTAATGGTGATTCTCCCAAATAAAGCGCGCCGTGATAAATGCTTCCTTGCGTTTTTCCGAAGATATCAATGTTTCCGTATTCAAAGGCATGAAGATTTATATTGACATCGACATTTTCGCCAGGCAGCAGTTCTGTTTCATAAGTAACGCTCGCGTGATCAGGCGCCGATGCTGATACAATAATCGAGCCTGGCGGATAATCTGTCTGCGCGGTTTCTCCCCTTCCCGCAAACGAGCCGTTGATCAAAATCAGAGTGTCTTGCGGCTGCGCTCTTACAGTTACCTGCGCATGCGCGTTTCCGGAAAGCGCGATCATTAGCTTTCTTGCAAGATCAGTAAGAGCTTCCTGCATATCTTCATTAGAAAAAATAACCGCATCTTCCCAGATATACGCCTTATTAAATACAGCGTAAAGTTTTACGGATAAAAAATATCTTCCGTAAAAATCCATAATTGATCCTGTTAAAAACGCATCAGAGCCCTGTGACGCGCAAAACGCGTATTCGCTTCCGGGTAAAGGAGCGTCTGGAAAAATATCATCGTGATTTGCCCTTGAAAGGCCGAACACAGGCTCGCTGTTGATTAATGGAACGTTATTCTCTACATCATCAAGCTTTTTTCTTAACGCTTCAATTTCCGCGTCAATTCTCGCGGCATTCTGCCTGTATCTCCAGTCAGTATCGCCGCGGTACAAAAGAGCCGATCTTTCTTCAATCTTTGCGGCAAGCGCAGAAGCCGCGGCGGAACGGTCTTTCGCCCAAGCGTAATCTTCGTAGTACGCGTACTCAGGCGATATGCGCGTACGGTAATCTATCGAGCTTAATCTTTTTACTATTTCCCGCGTTATAGCGGCGGAAATAGTCGATTTTTCCGCGGAAAGAGAACTTGTGTCAAATGAAGTTACGCATAAAATCCAGCTGTTATTGCGCGTAACAGCAGCAGCTGACTGAGTTTCGCTCCCGCCCGCCGCGTAACTTTTAGCGCATAACGCTGAAATGAAAAAAATAATTATTAACAATTTCCTTTTCAACACCGCTCCGCTATAATTATTTATCAGGTCGCCACCTGACGCCAGTTAAATTTCAGGTACTCTTCTATGAACAGATCGATATCCCCGTCCATTACAGCCTGAATGTTTCCCTTTTCAGCCTTCGTTCTGTAATCTTTTACCATCGTATAAGGCTGAAACACATATGATCTTATCTGGTTACCCCAGGAAATATCTTTTTTTTCCTGAGAAAATTTTGCGTTTTCTTTTTCTTTTTCTTCCCTGTAATATTCATAAAGCCGCGCCTTTAAAATGCTCATCGCAATCGCGCGGTTTTTCATCTGGCTGCGCTCGTTCTGGCAGGCAACGACAATACCCGTAGGCAGATGCGTAAAGCGAACCGCGCTGTCGGTTTTGTTTACATGCTGCCCGCCTGCTCCGCCTGATCTGTATGTGTCAACCCTTAAGTCTTCCGGTTTTATCTCAACTTCGATCGTGTCGTCAATAACAGGAAAAATATAAACAGACGCAAAAGAAGTATGCCGCCTTGCGTTGGAATCAAACGGGCTTATTCTGACAAGCCTGTGAATCCCGGATTCGCCTTTCAAATAACCGTAAACAAAATCGCCGTCAACCCTGCAGGTTGCCGATTTTATTCCGCCTTCGGCTTCCTGTCTGTCAACCTCTTCCGTTTTAAAACCTTTTTGTTCCGCCCATCTTAAATACATGCGGTAAAGCATCTGCGTCCAGTCACATGCCTCGGTTCCGCCGGCCCCTGAATGAACCGTAAGAAAGCAGGAATTTTTATCCATTTCTCCTGACATCAATTCGTATATATTTTGTTTCTCATAACGCGCCGTTAGATTTTTAAGCGCGTTTTCTATCCCTGCGCTTTCGTTTTCGTCTTTCGCTTCGGATGCAAGTTCATACAACGTGTAAAGGTCTGACATTTCAGCGTTAAGCTGTTTCCACGGCTCGTAACGGTTTTTAAGGCTTTTAAGGGCGGACATTGTTTCATCAACATTTTCCTGATCGTTCCAGAAGCCGGGCTCGGCGGTTTTGGCTTCTATATCCGCGATTCTCTGCGCATAAGACGCGTCTTCAAAGACGCCTCCATGTTTCATGGATTTTTTTTTGTAAATCTTCGATAGAAGTAGTTAGTTCAGATAACTGCATTTAGTCTCCTAATAAAAAAATTATCAGAAATTAATAACTTATTCAATCATTATTAATCGCGCCTGCCGCCTGATCGTTGCTGCGCATGATCCTTTTGGCGAGAAGCTTTGAAAGAAAAACGCCGTAATGCGGATACTCCCTTATTATGTTGATAAATGTTTTTTGCGTAAGAAGAATCAGTTTGCCTTCGCTTACGGCTTTTATTGTCGCAGAACGTCTTTGGTCAAGAAGGAACGACATCTCGCCCATAAAAATATCCTGCGCGGAAAGCGATCCTACTTTTTTATCGTTATGGATCACTTCATACGCGCCTGAAGAAATATAATATAAGCTGTCGCTTCTTTCGCCTTCGCGCATAACAACATCGCCTGCCTTTACATGAATAGCCTTTTCTTTTGTAAAACCCGCGGGAACTTCGGAATCAACGGATTTATCATGATTGACGATAAGCGACACCTGATTGCCCTTTGAATTGTATTTTAATTTGTGCGAAAGTTTCGCCGCCATTCTGATTCCCCTGCCGTGCAGGCTGTAATCGCTTTGCTTTTTCATTTTTTCTATGTAGGCTTTTACGTCAAAGCCATTTCCTTCATCGCGTATTACAAAGGCGGATTCCTCCTGCTTTATATCCCAGCTGAAAAAAACTTTTTTCGCGTTTATCTGCGGGTCTTTGCATTTTTGTTCGATCAGATCAAAAGACGTTACGCCGTCTTCAAGCGATTTTGTTTTTTCTTCATAGGTGATTGCGCAGTTTCCGTGTTCTATCGCGTTTACAATAAGTTCGTTTAAGGCAAGCTGAAGGTGCATTTTGCTGTCAGGATTTATAAGCCCCCTTTGCGACAGGATCGTAGCGCCGATGCCTGCGTAAAGCGGAACTGTCATAAGATCGTTATTTAAAATAAAATGCCCGGACGCGCCTTCAAGAAATGTTTTTGTAAATTCTCTTTGAAAAATAATCTGATAATTCTGTTCAATGCTTTCTACACATTTAACAAGGTGCGATTTTATCCATAACCTGTCAAGCATTACAAGCACATTAATGTTCTTGTATTTTTTTAAAAGCGCTTCTTCCCTTTCGCCTGCGCTGTCAAAAATTCCAATAATGCCGAAGTTCAGTATCCATTTGTCATTTTGTATCTGAGCGATTATATTATCAATATTAATATGCGGATCGCAAAAATTTATTATAACAAGCTCGGGCAGCGTATACTTTAAGAATTCCAGAATTTCGTTTTCTTCCTTAAAAAAAAGCAAATCCTTTTTACATTCAGTATGTTTACTAAAAATAGATTCTATACTGTCTTTAATTTCCGGATTCGAGTTAACTATTCCCAAAGTGCTCATTGCTGCTCCGTTTTTTAAGGAAGCTCTATCTTACTTCGATAACGCGCCATAAACGCGGCTTTTTATATTTAACATTTTACATTTTATTAAACTTGAGTCAAGTCCTATAAAGGAAACAAAATTATCTAAACATACGATTAGTAATACTTGCCGTTAAAAAGTTTTTCTGTTATTCTTGTCGCATTATGAACAAATTAATAATCAAGGGAGCCCGCGAGCATAACCTTAAAAACATCGATCTTGAACTGCCAAGGGATAAACTTATTGTAGTTTCCGGGCTTTCCGGTTCGGGAAAGAGTTCGCTCGCTTTCGACACAATTTTCGCAGAAGGCCAGAGGCGCTATGTTGAAAGCCTTTCAGCTTACGCGCGCCAGTTTCTCGGGCGCATGGACAAACCTGATCTCGATTACATCGAAGGGCTTTCACCGGCAATTTCAATCGAACAAAAAACAACCCACCGCAATCCGCGCTCGACCGTCGGCACAGTAACTGAAATTTACGATTACTACCGCCTGCTTTACGCGCGCATCGGAACGCCGCACTGCCCTGTCTGCGGAAAAGAAATCCGCGAACAGCCTGTCGATTCAATTATCGAAACGATCATGCAGTTTAAGGAAGGGACAAAGATTCAGCTTCTTGCCCCTGTTATCCGCGGAAAAAAAGGCGAGCATCAGAAAATTATCGAAGACGCGCGCAAGGCAGGTTTCGCCCGCGCGCGGATAGACGGCGTGCCTGTCAATCTTGATGAGAATATCAAACTTGACAAACAAAAAAAACATTCAATAGAAATAATTGTTGACAGGCTTGTTACCGGAAAAGAAATACGCCCGCGGCTCGCTGAATCCGTCGAGGCTGCGGTGCAGACCGCGGACGGCCTTTTGATTGTATTGATCAATGAAGACGGAAAAAATTCCGAGCAGGTTTTTTCGCAGAAGAACGCCTGCCCTGACTGCGGCGTGTCCATTCCTGATCTTCAGCCGCGCCTTTTTTCGTTTAACAACCCGTTCGGCGCGTGCCCCGGCTGTTCCGGNCTCGGCGCGAAACTTGAATTTGACGCGGACCTTGTAATCCCNGATCGCAGCCTTTCATATAACGAAGGCGGNGTAATTCCTTATAATCCCGACAGCGCATGGCACTCAAGCCGGTTTCAGGCGCTTGCGAAACANTACAATTTCAGCCTTGACACCCCGTTTGANAAACTGCCAAAGAAAATNGTAAACATGATCCTTTACGGCACGGAAGAAGAAGTTAAAGTAAAATATGTTAACCGTGAAGGCACAGGCCATTTTCANTATAATACGCAATTCCAGGGAATTCTTGAAGAANTAAAACGGCGCTATATTGAAACCCAGTCGCAGGGCGTAAAAGACTGGCTAGAAAAATTTATGAGCCANAAACCCTGCGAAGACTGCGGCGGAAGGCGCCTTAAGCCCGAAGTGTTAGCTGTAACTGTATACGGGAAAAATATCTGGGAGCTTTCGCAGTTATCCGTAACGGATTCTCTTAATTTCTTTGAAACCGTCAAGCTAAGCAAAAACGAAAATAAAATCGCGCATCAGATACTAAAGGAAATAAACGCGCGTCTTGGTTTTATGCAGAATGTAGGACTTGATTATTTAAGCCTTGAACGCAAAGCTTCTACGCTTTCAGGAGGCGAAGCGCAGAGGATAAGGCTTGCGACGCAAATCGGCTCGAGCCTTGTCGGCGTTCTCTACATTCTGGACGAGCCGTCTATCGGGCTTCACCAGAGAGACAACCAGCGCCTTATCGACACGCTCCTTTACCTTCGCGATCTTGGCAACACATTAATTGTCGTTGAACATGACGAGCAGACTCTCCGCACTGCGGATCACATTGTAGACCTTGGACCCGGCGCCGGCGTTCACGGCGGAAAAATCGTCGCGCAGGGCTCGCCAAAAGACGTGATGAAAATTAAAGAGAGTTTAACAGGCCAGTACCTCGCAGGAAATTTGCGCATAGACATTCCAAAAAAACGAAGGACAGGAAACGGCGCGTTCATAAAATTAAAAGGCGTAAATGAGCATAACCTGAAAAACATCAGCGTAGAAATTCCGCTTGGAATTTTTACCTGCATCACGGGAGTTTCAGGCTCCGGAAAATCGACATTGCTTTCCGATGTTTTGTATCCTGCTCTTGCGAACAAAGTCTACGGCTCCAGCCGAATCGAAGGCTCGTATAAAAGAATCGACGGCCATGAGCATATCGACAAGGTGATCGATATCGATCAAAGCCCTATCGGAAGAACGCCGCGTTCAAACCCGATAACATATGTTGAAGGATTTACCGCGATAAGAGATATGTTCGCAGGTCTTCCCGATTCAAAGGCAAGGGGTTACAAATCAGGGCGTTTTTCGTTTAACGTTCGCGGCGGCAGATGCGAGAACTGCGAAGGGGATGGAACGATTAAAATCGAAATGAACTTTCTTCCTGATGTATACATAACATGCGATGTGTGCCAGGGAAAAAGGTTTAACAGGGAAACTCTTGAAATACGCTACAAGGGAAAGAACATCTGCGATGTCCTTGACATGACAATCGAAGAGGCTGCGTCATTTTTTGCGCCGGTTCCCCAAATTTCCCGCAAGATGCAGACGCTTTTATCAGTCGGTCTTGGTTATGTAAAACTAGGCCAGTCCGCTTTGACGCTTTCAGGCGGCGAAGCGCAGAGGGTAAAACTCGCCCTTGAGCTTTCAAAACGCTCTACGGGAAGGACGCTCTACATTCTTGACGAGCCGACTACAGGTCTTCATTTCGCGGACGTAAAACAGCTTATGGCAGTGATACAGAGGCTGGCAGATCAGGGAAATACTGTTATAATGATAGAGCATAATCTTGACGTGCTTTTGCAATCGGATCATATTATAGACCTTGGCCCTGAAGGCGGAGAAAAAGGCGGACAGGTAATCGCGACAGGTACGCCGGAGCAGATTGCCAAATGCAAAAGTTCCTATACAGGTTTTTATATCGCCCAAATGCTAAAAAGGAACACAGATAATAAAACCAAGAGAAAATAAAAAGCATATATGCTATAATATCGATATATTCAGCCGCAGAGGACACGGAGTTATGGGTATAATTGCCTTAAGCTTAAAAAAATATTTATGAAGTTAAAAATCATAAATAAAAATAAAGATTTTTTTTTCTCTTATTCCGCCGCATTATCGCTTTGTTTTTTGTTTTTTTCTTTTTTGATTACCCCTGTTTACGCGCAGGAAGAACCTTTAACAGTTGAAGAGCCTTCTGTAATTGAGGCGGAAGAGCAAACAGATACGGACAATTCGCTTACGCCCGCGATGCAGCGCACCGAAATGGAAATTAAAACATCAACTTTAAGCGAACTTGCTTTCTGGTGCCGCACGCTTGGTCTTCCTGAAAACGGAACAAGAGAAGAACTTTCTCAAAGGCTGAGGCAGCATTTCAGCCTGCCTCAGGTTTCGCAGGAAGAAAGCGGCCGCAGGACCATAATAATTGAACATGCCCAGACAACGGAATATTTTACGATTGACGTAATTAATGAAGATTACGCAAGGTTAAAAGGCAATGTATCTTTAAGCCTTCAGGAAGGCGGCAGTCTTCATAAAATAAGAGCAGACGAAATACTTTTTAACCGTACAAGAAATATACTTACGGCAAGGGGAAATGTTGTATATGAAAAAACAGGAGACGGTTCCATTGAAACATTCCGCGGTGAAAATATAACCGTCAATATCGACACATGGTCAAGCATTCTGCTTGACGGAAGTTCCGCGCGCGAACTTGAAAACGACGGAAACGCGTATCTTTTTTCCGGCTCCGTAATTTCACATAACGATGATGACGTTACTGTGATTAACAGCGCAAAAATAACAAACGCGTCAAATGAAGACGCGCTGTGGTCAATAAACGCTTCAAGGCTGTGGCTTCTTCCGGGAAACGATTTTGCCGTATTAAACGCGGTTTTAAAAGTGGGAGAAATCCCTGTTTTGTATCTGCCGTTTTTTTATTTTCCGGGCGACACGCTTTTATTCCATCCTGTTATCGGCTACCGCAGCAGGGAAGGCGGTTTTGTGCAAACAACTACATATCTAATCGGTCAGCCGCGTTCCGACAATGAAGAGACAAGCTCCATAAGCAGAATTCTCGGCAATACAGGAAACATGGAAACGGAACGGAATGGATTATTTCTGCGCAGAACAGGAAGGAGAATCTACGATCCGGATTCTTTAAGCCTTAAGTTTATTTTTGATTATTATGTAAATCTTGGATTTTATACAGGTCTTGATCTGCTTGTTCCGAAAACAGGAATTTTAAATCCGCTTGAACTTTCAATTGGACTCGGCTTTACAAGAACCATTTACGAAGATGGAATTTATACGCCTTACTCTCCGAACTACGGCGGAATGTATGACTGGAATAAATCCAATCTTTTTTCGCAGGAAGTTCCATTCCGTTACAGAATGAATTTCCAGAGTTCCATATCCGCGAAATACGGCAGCTTAAACTGGAGTATTCCGTTTTATTCCGATCCTTATGTTTCAAGCGATTTTTTAAACCGCTCTGAATATATGGACTGGCTGAACATCATACAGGAAGATTCGGATATATTCAGCGAAATCAGATCATATCAATGGCATATAAACGGAAATATAAACCCTGTAATAACCGCTTTAAATCCTTTTATAACAAGATTGAACGTATCAAATATTTCCACAACATTATCATTTAAAACGCTGAAAGACGATTATATTTCAACCCATAATAAATACTCTCCCGGCAGGCTTTTTTACGCGCCTGATAAATTTACAATTTATAATATTACAGGCGCGATCGCAGGCAGCCCTTTAACTTTAGGCGGCGCGCAGAAAAGCGCTTCTTCTTCATTAACGGGCATTAAAGAGACAGACGATCCGCTTGGCGGCATCGGAACGCCTGTTTCCCCGTGGCAGACTGATGAAGAAAATGCATCAGGGGAATCCATACAGGACATATTATCGCCGCCTGTAATTTCACAGAGATTCAGCCTGCCTGCGGCAGAAAATACAAGTTTCGGCATCAGTTATCAGCTAACGCCCGCAAGCTCCACAGAGCTTCAGTTCATGTCAGGAAACTGGAAAACGTATAAAGACGTAGACTGGAGCGAAATTCAATCCGTTCTTTCAAGTTTTAACGGAACAGGCAGCCTTAGTTTTTCTCTCGATCACACAAACGGACTTTTTTCAAATGTGTTTACTTTTTCCGGAAACGGCGTTCTGCGCAATTACGGTTTCTTAAACGAAGAAGCCTATCCTGCGAAAGGCGCGCTTGATGAAGCAAGAAGGCAGCAGTACAGCCAGACAAATTACGCGTCATTTTATGCGTATAACGGAAACATCCGCCCCTTTTACCGCAGCCAGATTTTTTCCCAGACAGGCATTCAATACAGCTTCAGGGGAACTCTTGTAAGGTCTAAAAGATACTCAGGCACTAACTGGCCCGAACTTGAACCGCAATGGGGTTCATGGGTAAAGGAAGAAAGAGCTGCAGGCCAGGACATACTCGGTCTTACAATCCACAGGCTGACTTTCAATCTTGCAGCTAACATTTTGAATTATCAGCAGAATATTTCATTAAGCACGGAACTTCCTCCGCTTGACGCGTTAATATCTTTTAACGCGACGTTCAGATTTTTATTTTCAGAAACAAACGTCAATTTCCGCATAGAAGGGCCTAATCCTTCCTTAAAAAAAGATGAATGGACAGTAAAGCCTGTTTATATTACGGAAACCCTTAAATTTAACGAATCAATATCATTTATTTTTAATATGATAATAAAACCGGAAGAAGACAACGACATTACAAACATCGCGGCCTCTTTATCGCTTTGGAATTTCAAAGCGTCTTTTACAGCTTTAAAAACAAGGGAACATGTATTTACCATACCGGGAGGCTGGAAGCAGCAGGGAGAACCTGTCCTGCTGCCTTCCGAGCTTTTATTTTCGTATAAAAATTCTTTTGCGCAGAAGCAGGTTATAAAAAACATTCTTTATTTCTCTATTAATGTTGACTCATCGCTTTCATTCAATCTGCAAAAATACACAAGTTCGAATTTTCAGCTAACGCTGGGCATTAACGCAGTTATCCCGGGTCTGCTTGAACTCAGCCTTTCTGCGACGTCGACTAATTCTTCTGTATGGCGTTACTTTAAGGGAGTTCCGGGAATGGAAGACATGACGCAAATGTACCCTGACGGGCCGCAAAACAACGTATTAATCGATTTACTGTATTCCTTTAACTTTTTTGACGAAGCGATGCGCAGAACTTCCGCGTTTAAAATTCAAAAACTAGAATTTAAAGCCGTTCATTTTCTGGGCGACTGGACAGCGGAACTCGGGATTTCCATGTATCCTTATCAGCATGAACTTGAAAGACAAAAATTTCAAATCGCTACCGATTTCCATTTTATTGTAACATGGAGGCCAATCTCTGAAATTAAATCTGAAATCGGTTTTAACGGAAGAAACAGCAGCTGGGCGATTAAATAGGTTAAAAGCCGGAGATACGCGCCACTTGACTAGGATAATTGACAGGATATAAAATAATTCAGGTGGTTTTTTTGGAGGACGGAGTAACAATTGCATTTGATAACAGGGATCTTTTATCCGGAATTTGCGGGGCAAACGACGGAAATTTAAGAGTGATAGAAAGTTCTATCGGCGGATTTATCACTGCAAGAGGCAATGAAATACATTTCATAGGCGGCGATGAAGCAAGCGTCAGGCGCTTTAGAACTGTTATGGACAGCCTTATATCAACTGTAACGGAAGGCGGAATGCCTTCCGCCGATTACATTAAAGCGCTTGCCGAAAATAACGGAGAAAGGCAGGACGCGTTTTTCCGGGAATCCATGATTCATATTCCGCACGGTTTTAAACGCGTTTACCCGCGCTCCCAAAATCAGGCTCTTTATATCGCTTCCATGAGAGAAAATGAAATATCTTTCTGCGCCGGGCCTGCCGGCACCGGAAAAACATATCTTGCGATTGCACACGCGCTTTCGCTTCTGCTTTCAAAAAAAATCAGAAAACTTGTCCTTACCCGTCCTGTGGTCGAAGCAGGCGAAAGCCTCGGTTTTCTTCCGGGCGACCTTGCCCAAAAAATCGATCCTTACCTAAAGCCTTTATATGACGCGATGGAATCATTAATTCCCTACGATGTTATAAACAGGATGGAAGAAACAAGATCGATAGAAATAGCGCCGCTTGCGTATATGCGCGGGCGAAGCCTTAACGACTGCATGATTATCCTTGACGAAGCGCAGAATACGACAAAAGAGCAGATGAAGATGTTTCTTACGCGCATCGGGACAGGCGCGAGAGCCGTAATCACAGGCGATTCAACCCAGATTGATCTTCCGCGGAAATCCGAAAGCGGGCTTTTGCACGCGCTTGATATTTTAAGAAATATCGAAGGGTTAAGCTTTTCGTTCCTGCACACCTGCGATGTTGCGCGTAACCCGCTTATAAAAAAAATAATACAGGCATATGATGAAAATAAATCCTGAACCGTTAAAAAAAAATATAATAAACATGCTGAACAGGTTCCGCACTGGTTCAAATATATTCAGTATGATATTATGCATTGCCGCCGCTCTTGTAATAATTTTAAGCACAACTGATGAAACTACGTTAAATGTCAGAAACATCCTTGGAACTGTTTTTATTGTTTTCCTTTTGTACATTCTTTATGTGATACTTCAAAGCAGCATAATACTTGGAAGGGAGTTAAACGAAAGGGAACGGTATCTTTTATCTTCAATAATCGGCTTTTATATAATAGGCTCCGTAATGTTAAACAACACTTCATCAGGCGCGTTTTCTGTCTTTCCCGTATCGCTTGCGGTTCCCACGGGGCTTTTTATCATGCTGCTCGCCGTTTTTATGGGTAAAAGGCTTGCCGTGATCTTTGCAATCACGATTCCTCTTGGGGCGTTTTTATGCGGCGCGTTTGACAGCCATTCTTATATTATCGCGCTTGTTTCGGGGGTCGCGGCTTCCACTGTTCTTCACATGGCGCAAAACAGAATGAGCCTTATTAAAGCCGGCATAATAATCGCCGCCGCTAACTGTATCGCTGTTGTCGTCGTTTTATTGATTAAGAAAGCCAATCTGTACGATTATCCGGTATTTTTATTCTGGGCGACGCTTAACGGAATCGCCTGCGGCATGCTGACGCTTGGTTTTCTGCCGCCGCTTGAACAGCTTTTAAACGCAGTAACTTCGTTCAGGCTCATGGAACTCTCTGACCTTAACGCGCCTGTGCTCCGCAAACTTTTTACGACGGCGCCTGGAACCTACAGCCATTCCCTTATGGTCGCGAACCTTGCGGAGCAGGCATGTCAGGATATCGGCGCCAATCCGCTTCTTGCCCGCGTCGGCGCGTATTATCACGATATAGGAAAAATGGATAACCCCGATTACTTTGTCGAAAACCAGACGGATCATAACAGGCATGACGAACTCGCTCCGCGCCTTTCTGCGACAATCATCAGAAGCCATGTAAAACTGGGCGTAGAAAAAGCGCTCAGCCTGGGCCTTCCGAAAGACGTCATTTCGATTATATCCGAGCATCACGGCAACTCTGTAATTTCGTGGTTTTACAACAAGGCCGCGGAGAACGACGCGTCTGTTAACATGGAAGATTTTTCGTATCCCGGAAGTCCGCCGCGATCCAGGGAATCGGCGATTGTAATGCTTGCGGACATAACCGAAGCCGCGGTAAGAACATTAACCAAACCCACAGCGCAGAAACTGGAAAAATTTATTCAGCATCTTTTTGATACAAAGATCGAACACGGACAGCTTTCCGAATCGGAGCTTTCGTTTCATGAGCTTGAAGTAATTAAAAAAGCCTTTGTAAGAGCTCTTGCAGGATATTATCATTCAAGAATTGAATATCCCAAACAAGCTTCCACGGCGAAACCGGGCGATAATCAGGAAACGCAGCAGAACGCCAAGGGCTAGAAAATGAACACCGTGATAATAAATTCAGATGATATGGAGCTTCCTTCGTGGAGCGAAAAAGCCGGCGATTTTTCTAAAAAAGTTTTGGATATAAGAAAGCGTAAAAATTGGGAGCTTTCAATTCTTTTTTGCGGCGATAAAAAAATAAAAGAGCTAAATCATCAATACAGAAATAAAAATGAAGCTACGGATATTCTTTCATTCAGTCTGGGCGAAACCATAATTAACGGCGGAAAAAAAACATACATTCCCGGCGATATCGTAATCTCTCTTGACACTCTGCGCAGGAACGCTGAATACTTTAAAATATCAGCGGACGAGGAGTTACGAAGGCTTTTGATTCATGGTATTCTGCACTTAGACGGAATGGATCATAAAACCCTTAAAAAGATCGAACCAATGCTCGCCTTACAGGAGGAGATACTGGAAAAGTTGAAAGATACCGCCATAATCCCGGAAGGCGATCTTCTTTGCGCAGACGCGGATACAAAAAGGTTCCCCGCAGGAGGAGAAAATTGAAAGCCCCTTTTAAGATAAATACACAGGCCATAAAGGAACTTGAAGATGAACAAAAAGAAATGATCAGGGGCGTTGTGGAATTATCCGATACTACAGTAAAGGAAGTGATGGTCTCAAGAACCGATACAGTCTTCGTTTCCGCAGATGATCCAAAGGAAGAAATCCTTGAGCGTATCAGCGAAAGCGAACATTCGCGTTTTCCGGTTTATAAAGACACAGTAGATAATGTTATCGGAATCCTGCATGTAAAGGATGTGCTTGGAGCCCTTGTTAAAAATAAACCTTTTGAAATCAAAGACCTTGTAAGAAAGCCTTTTTTTATCCCTGTGTCTAAACATATTGACGATCTTCTGCGCGAACTTCGCAGGAAAAAAACCCATTTCGCGGTTGTTGTAGACGAATACGGCGGCGTATCGGGAATCGTTTCCATGGAAGACATAATAGAAGAAATTATCGGCGACATTCAGGATGAGTTTGATCACGAAACAGACGATGTTGTGGAACTGGAACAGGGTGTCTGGCTTTGCGACGCAAGAGTAAACCTTGAGTTTCTCGCGGAAGAAACAAACCTGCAGCTTCCGTTCGGCGACTTTGATACTCTTGGCGGTTTTGTTTTTGACCTTTTCGGAAAAATCCCAGTTAAAAACGAAAAAATCGTTTATAAGGATTATGATTTTATTATACAGGAAATGTACGGACATAAAATAAATAGTATAAAAATTGTTACGCATAAGAAGGAATAGTTGTTTAATTTTGGGGGGGCAATGAGTTCATATTTTTTCTTAACCAAAGATTCGCAGGCTGCGCAGATAAAAGACAGGCAAAATAAAAAACTTTGCGTTACTCCGTGCTGTCCCAAAAACAAAAATCCCCTGTATCTTATTCTTTTTACCGCGTTAATTTTGCTTCCGGTATACGCCGCGGCGCAGACGCAAACCGCGGCTTCCTACTATGAACGCGGGCAAAACTACATGGCGCAGGAGAACTGGTATTCTGCGATTGAATCCTTCCTTGAATGTATAAGGCTCAATTCCGCCCATGCCGAAGGAACGGCCGCACTTGCCGAGTGTTACTACGAACTTGCAGAGTTTGACGAAGCGCTCAACTGGGTAAGAAGGGCAAGACAGCTTGCCCGCAACAATATGTCTGTCGCAAACCTTGAAGTCTTTATTTTGATAGCTCTTGGTCATCTTGACAGCGCGTCAGCTCTTGTAAACGAAGTCCTTGCAAGGGAGCCTTACAACAGGGAAGCCCTGTTCGCGGCAGGCGAACTTGATATCGCAAGGGGAAGGCCGTCAGAAGCGCTTCTCCGTTACCGTGAAGCCGTGCGCCGTTATCCTGACGATCGCCGTCTTACAATATCCCTTGCCCTTGTAACGCTTTCGCTCGGCGACGGCGACATGGCGTTAAATTACATCAACTCAGCCCTTGCCCAGCACCCCGACGACTACCGCACTTTCTATTACGCCTCTTATATCTATTCGATGAACGGCAGAATCTCCGACGCAATCCGTTATGCGCAACGGGCGCTTCATTTCAGGCCGGATCACAGCCCTTCCAATTCACTCCTTGCGACGCTGCGTTACCGGAACGGTGAATATGAGGAAGCTGCCCGCCTTTGCGACATTTCAATCGCGTCTGACAGGCAGAACATGAGCGCGTGGTATTTAAAAGGGCTTTCTTTTATCAGGCTGGGACGGCATCAGGAAGCAATAACTGTATTAACGACAGCGCTTTCAATAAACGAAAATGACGAATTTATCCGCGCAATTCTTGAAGACACATTAATTACTTCCACATATCTTGAAGATTCAAGGCGCGCAAGATTCGCGTCATGGCATTTTAACAGGGCAAGAAACTTCCGCCAGAGAAATTTGATTGAACAGGCTCTTTTTGAATACCGCCGCGGCCTAAGGCTTAACCCTTTTGCGTCTGACAGAAGGGAATACGCCGAGCTATTGAGGCTTCAGGGCTACCCTGCCCGCTATCTTGAAGAGCTGATTTTTTTGCAGGATCAGGGCATGGCAGACCGCAGCCTCAACGACGCAGTTGAAACATACAATTCACTTTTATCGAACGCGCTTTTCAGGCAATGGCAGGTAAATCCGATAGACCTTGCCGAACGCCACTGGAAGGTCGCGGTTTTCGCGCTTGACGGCCAGTCAAGTTTTCATCACGCCGACGCGGGCTCAGTCGCCGCCGGAATCATAAGGGAGCTTTTAATTCACGACAGGAATATAACACCTTTAAATCTTGAACTTCGTCAGACGTCATTTTCGCAGGCGTTCAGGCAGGCAAGGGAAAGCGGCGCCGATTATTTTATACTCGTCTCTGTAACGGAAAACGAGCGGGACATATCGATAAAGGCCGAAGTGTATGTCGCAAGAACAGGCGCTCCCGCCGATACCTTTTACACATACAGGACGGGAGCAGACAGACTGCGCGACGCTTCCCGCGGAATAATTTCGCAGCTTTCTTCATCAATGCCGGTGCGCGGAAAACTTATAATACGCAGACAGGGACAAGCTCTTATAAACAAGGGAAGAGCTGACGGAATACAAACAGGAATAGCTTATGACGTTGTTAAAAAAGGAGCCCCGCAGATCGCAGGCGAAGGCATCGCCCTTGTTTATTCAAACGACGAACTAGTCGGCACCCTTACAATTACAAACGTAGATGAAGAAATCGCGATAGGCTCTTTAACCAGAAACGGTTTTTTTGACAGAATTGAAATAGGCGATGAAATAATTCTTCAAAGCCAAAGATCATCGCGCCCCGCAGCTGAAAGCGCGGCAAACCCGGAGCTTCGCACTTTACTGCGCACCCTGCGGTAAAAACTGCCTTTTATTAGCGGCGCAAATTGCGGCTCCAAGTGCGTCCGCCGCGTGATCAGGTGACGGGATTTTTTCCAGCGCTAAAATAATGCGCACCATTTCCTGAACCTGTTTTTTATCCGCGGATGCCGTTCCGCAGACGCCCGTTTTTATCGCGTTAGGTGTAAATTCATGAAGCGGGATATTTTTCTCCGCGACAGCCGCAGATATTACACCGCGGGATTCCGCTACGGGAATCGCGCTTGTCACGTTTTTCCCGAAAAAAAGAATTTCGATTGCGGCTTCTGAGGGCTCGTATTTTTTAATTATCAGTCTGATTTTCTGCAGAATGAAATAAAGGCGGTCCGCCCGCAGACAGTCCGCCTTTGTCTTTATAACGCCGTGATCGACATAAACAAGTTTTAAGTTTATATCTTCTTCTATAACGCCCCAGCCGGTGCTTGCAAGACCGGGATCAATGCCTAAAATCCTGCGCCTTTGGGGCTGCAAGCTACTGGCTTTCAAACCCTTCCGGGATCGCTAGATTGGAATAAACATTCTGAACATCGTCGTTTTCTTCAAGCTTGTCGATAAGCCTAAGCGCTTTGGCGGTTCCGTCGTTGTCAAGGGTTACTTCCGCGTCGGCAACCATGCTGATTTCGGCGCTCATCGTTTCAAATTCTTTCGCAGTAAGCGCATTCAGGACATTTTCAAAATCTTCCGGCGCGCTTGTCACTTCCACGATGCCGTCCTGGGCTGAAACATCTTCAGCGCCGCCTTCAATTGCGACTTCCATTACGTCGTCTTCCGTGTATTTTTCGCCGTCAAGCGTTATAACGCCCTGTCTTTTAAAAAGCCTTGAAACTGAACCTGATGTGGCAAGCTGCCCGCCCGCCCGCGTCAAAATATTGCGGATATCAGCCGCGGCGCGGTTTTTATTATCCGTAAGAACTTCGATAAAAATCGCTACGCCGCCCTGCGCATACGCTTCGTAAACCAGCTCTTCGTAATTTACGCCTTCAAGCTCCCCTGTGCCTTTTTTAATCGCCCTGTCGATATTGTCCTTGGGCATGTTCGCGGCTCTTGCCTTTAAAATCGCAGTGCGAAGACGCGGATTTCCGTCGAGGCTTCCGCCCGCCATCCGCGCGGCGATGGAAATTTCCTTAATCAGCTTTGTAAACATCTGGCCGCGCTTTGCGTCCGCGGCTCCCTTTGCGTGCTTAATCGTCGCCCATTTGCTGTGGCCCGACATGATAACTCCTTAAATTTTAAAATGAGAAAAAATATAAATCAGCAGAATCAGATTTTACCTTTCTGTATCGCTTTATTAATTGAATCGTCAACAAATTTTTCATACCAGACCGTTTCATACGGATCGGTGCCTCTAACCTTTGATTTTAATGTGACTTCCAGATTGTCTTTGCACGGTTCGCAAATGCTATGGCTGGCGTAATAGAAAAATGAGCGGCCATATTCCGCGTTATCGATTTTTTTCTTGCAAATATCACAAGTAATAGTGATCATAAAAGCCTCCTAAAAATTACTTGAACCTTAAACGGCCCTTTACACGGCGCCAAAAGCGCGCTTTTTAAGCATAGCTTTAAGGCGTTGATTCCGTCTTGATTATAGTATATAAAAACTTTTAAAATGTGTCGAGTACCTCTATGAAGGAAAATGAAAATAATTTAATGATTGACGGCATCATGTACAGCCGCAAAAAACCGCTTGTAATCGCTGAATTGGGAACATCGCATTCAGGCGATATAGTTAAAGCAAAGGAAATGACAGACGCTGCCTGTAAGGCGGGAGCCGCCTGCATCAAACTGCAGATGGTATTCGCCGATGAAATACTTCATCCGAATACAGGCGTTGTGCCGCTTCCCGCAGGCAATGTAAGGCTTTACGACCAGTTTAAATCGCTTGAAATGCCGCCCGATTTTTACGCAGAAATCAAGGAATACATAGAATCAAGGGGAGTTTTGTTCCTTTGCACCCCGTTTGGCTTAAAAAGCGCAGCAATTCTTAAGAGATTACAGCCAAAAATGGTAAAAATCGCTTCGCCTGAGCTTAATTTTACAGGTTTACTGGAAGAAATCGCCTGCTGGGATATGCCTGTCCTTTTATCGAGTGGTGTTTCCAGGCTTTCAGACATAGAAAACGCTATCGAAATATTCAAAAATGTTAAATTGAATAATAATAAACCGCACCAAACTCCAAACTCCGCATTTGCGCTCCCTGCTTCAAATATCTGCCTGTTACACTGCGTTACAAGCTACCCCGCTCCTGAGACTGACTATAATTTAAAAGTTCTTGCGAACCTTGCGGCGATTTTCGGCGTTTCAACCGGAGTCAGCGACCATTCAGGCGATCCTGAGCTTGTTCCCGCTCTTTCTGTTAGCATGGGAGCGTCTGTTATCGAAAAGCATTTTTGTCTTTCAAGAAAAGAAAGCGGTCTTGACGATCCTATTGCTCTTGAGCCTGACGCGTTCGCGCAGATGGTAAAAGCTGTAAACCATGCAGCCGGATGCAGCAGTAAAGAAGAAATTATCGAATACTACAGCCGCCAGCGCGGCCAAGAGCTTGTAAACCAAATTTTGGGAAGCGGCGTAAAGGAGCTTGCAGAATCGGAAAAAGCAAATTACCGCAGGACAAACCGCTCGATTCACGCGCTGCGCGATATTAAAAAAGGCGAAGTAATTAAAAGAAGCGATTACGCTGTTTTAAGAACAGAAAAAATTCTTCGCCCGGGTCTTGATCCAATTTGGGAAAAAACGCTTGAAGGCAGAAAGGCGCAAAACGACATCCCAGCAGGCGAAGGCATCAGGTTTGAAGATGTGTAAATTTATTAATTAATCGTTTTTTTCTTTTGTATTTTAATCTGCGCTTATAAAAATATTATTCCTTAAAGGTATTTGTTGTAATTCCGATATTAATAATGATATGGGAGAAATAAAAAAGTATATTGTATGATAAAGCAGGATGCTTTAATGCAAAATACTTTCAGCGCGCAAAGCACAAAGTCTATATAAGTAAGCTCCCCTCTGTATTATTATGGGCCCGTTGGGCATTCATAAGGAATCTTACTACGGCGTGGAAGCCGCGTAATAAAAACATTCTGTTCTTTATTGCGAAAAAAGCCAAAGGAGTGAGTATATGATAATTAATCATAACTTAAGCGCAATGTTTGCCGACAGGTCCCTCAAAGTTACCCAGAACTATCTGGATAAAAACATGGAGAAACTGTCCAGCGGACTGCGGATCAACCGCGCCGGTGACGATGCTTCAGGGCTTGCTGTATCAGAAAAAATGCGGTCTCAAATTCGCGGTTTAAATCAGGCGTCAGCAAATGCACAGAACGGCATTTCTTTCATTCAGACAACAGAAGGTTACCTGCAGGAATCCCAGGACATTCTGCAGCGTCTTCGTGAATTGGCAGTGCAGGCCGCCAACGGTATTTATACTGATGAAGACCGGATGTATATGCAGATTGAAGTTTCAGCGTTGATTGACGAGATTGACCGGGTTGCGTCGCATGCGCAGTTTAACGGAATGAACCTGTTAACCGGCCGTTTTGGCCGTCCAATCGGCGAAAATGTAGTTGCAGCGTCTATGTGGCTGCATATCGGCGCTAACATGGATCAGCGCGAGCAAATTTTTATCGGCACAATGACAACTAAAGGGCTTGGCATCCGCAATGTCGGCGACGATACCTTTATTTCACTGTCCTCGCCTGACGGCGCCAACCGCGCCATTGGAACCCTTGACAGAGCGTTAAAAATCGTCAGTAAACAAAGATCGGATCTCGGCGCCTACCAGAACCGCCTTGAACACGCAATCCGCGGCATTGACATTGGAGCGGAAAACCTGCAGGCATCTGAGTCCCGTATACGTGACGCTAATATGGCGAATGAGACTGTCGGTTACACAAAGAACATGATTCTAACACAATCAGGAACGGCAATGTTAGCGCAAGCTAACCAGAGAGGCCAGTCAGTCCTTTCGTTACTGCAATAGTTTTTGTTTTACAAGCAGCAGGGGCTGTCCAGGAAGCTAGTTACTTCTTGAACAGCCTTTTTTTTTATAATTAATCTATGATAGTTGAGCAGACAGTTGATATACCCGCTAATCGCAGGCTTTTAATAAATGTACCTTCTGAAGTTCCAACAGGCAGGACTATTCTTACCTTTACTCCCGCTTTTGTAAGTAAAGACCTTGAATCCGCAGGAAAGATTTAGGAAACTAATCGAAAAAACTCAAATGAACTATCAGAAAAACTCAATAACCTAAAAGGCAATCTTGATAAAAATTCATTCGGCGGAATGGATGGTATTACTTACCAGCATAAAATCCGGGAAGAATGGGATTGATTTGAAACTGCTTATTGATACAAATATTATTATTGATTTTCTTAAAAATGAAATAATATAAATACTGAAACAGTAGCAGCTACCTTTTTCGCGACCCGCCACGCTACATATGGTGTTGTTACGTGACATGGTACACTACGACTTTTTGATGCCTGTCACCCCAGCGCGTCGGTTTGTAAGCTGGGCAACGATCGCCTTTGTGTCAGATTTGATCATGGCTGTCCAAGAATTGCGCAAGACATGTATGGCATCAAATATATCATCTTCTGACGTATTGATTATCCATTGACGTCCTGCCTGCATTGTTCCATTTGGTTTGATACTGCAAGCAGCAGCACTGTCATCAATCACATATATAGTGCGATCCCACCCTGCTAAATATGCTGGTGCGTCAAAAACCCCTGCAAGTTTGGATATCTCAGCAGGGATCCCTGTGTCAGATGCAAATCCCATATATTTGATGGTTACTTTGGTACCAGGCGCAAGGTATGATTTTTCCGTTTTTTCTTCCGGCTTGGTTTCTTCGCATGCGATCAAGACGGAGGCCGCAGCCACCGGTGTCAATAATTGCATCACGGACAGGGCGCCCGCCAGTATTTTTGCTTTTCTATTGTTTTTCATGTTTTAAACTCCTTAAAATTTGGTTGCTATTATATAAAATGGTTTTTTACGCTGCCGCCCAACTGGCAGTAGCTACTTTCTCACTTCATCAACGCCCACACAATGCCGCCGCTAATAAGAGCTGTTACCGGAATTGCTATTATTGTAAAAGTCTTCCAAAACTTTGAGCTTTTCTCGTATTTCGCCGATAATTGCGACTGCGTCCTGAAGGTTTCTGACATTTCTTGCAGTCGAATCCGCAAGTCCTTCAGCAAGTTCTCTTGCTCTTGTATTATTTGCTCGTAACTGGCGATTAAGTTCCCGCTCTCGTCCAAGTTCTTCTTCAAGTCTTCCAATAAGGCTTGCTGCTCCGTCATGCTGGCTATTGTATCGTTGATCAAGCTCTCCAACTGTGTAAGATCGTTGTCCA
>JGI24694J35173_10000452_pt1 | contig 39070 bp, 30 predicted proteins | sample TergutCo191P1_FD_35173 | JGI IMG/M metagenome (IMG submission 35173) | reverse complement strand
CAAATGCCGACATGGTCGCCTTTTTTTACGCCCATGCTCAGTAAACCCTTCGCGAAATCGTCCACCCTTTTGTCAAAGTCCAAGTACGTGAAACGCAAGTTACGGTCGGCGTAAACAAGAAAGTCGTGATCGGGATGCGCCTTAGTTTTATCGCGCAATACCTGACTGAGAGTTTTCTCTATGTATTCCATTTTATTTTCCTCTATAATAAATAATTAAACAGGCGTGTAAATGACTGCTAAAATTTTTACGGGATTGCTGTCCGCAGAAAATACTTTATGCGGCACAATCGAATCGTAATAAACAGTGTCGCCTGTTTTTAATGTTTCCTTATCGTTGCCGTATTCCAGAGCAAGGGTTCCTTCCATTACGTAGATAAATTCCTCGCCTTCGTGCGCGGATTTTTCCTGCTTCGCGTCAGGTTCGATCACTACGATAAAAGGCTCCATGTGACGTCCCGTTTTATCCGCGGCAAGCGCATAAAAACTCATACCATGATGCCCTTTGTCAATTGCAGTCCCTTCGGGAAGCCCTGTTTTAAAACGACTTGAGGCAGAAGCGTCTCCTGCCCTGCAAATGACAGGTCCAAGCTGTTCATGATCGTCAAGAAGCGTGCCCAAGCGTACGCCCAGCCCACGAGATATTTTAATGAGCGGCGCAAGATCCGGGATTAGCCCGTCATCTTCGATTTTTGAGATCAAGTCCACGGTGACGCCTGAGCGTTCCGACAAGACTTCGCGACTTAATGAATAAGTTTTCCTGATTTCGGCGATTCTTTCGCCAAGTGTTAATGTAGCCATGCGGACATTTTATAAAATTTTGTCAATATGGGCAAGTATAAAATGTCCGCCGTCTTTTTATTTTCTAATTTGTTTTCTTACTGAGTCAATGCGCTTATCGCAGCAGATGCCAAATCCCGTTCTTTCGGAGTATACATCGAGTTTCGCGATATAGTCATTAGAAGCAGCCTTACATCCATAGACTGGGTTTTGGTTGCGCCTATTGCGGTGACAATCAATTCAAAGCAAATTCTCTCTTTGTTTCCCCATGTATTTGTGCGTCTTCTATCATCGATTCCCTTTAAGAATTTATAAAGAAGATTAACAGCCTGTTCAGATTTGATTGCGGAAAGGGCGTTCGATACGGCTTTAACTTCATCAATATCGAAATTGTTGGATGTAAAATTTCTGCTGTAGGATTTTTCCAGATTTACATATACAGAATCGTTTGAAACACCGAATTGACTGATAATGCCAATCGCGCCTTTTCTTAATTCCGATAAATTAACCTGAAAACGTTTGTTTGAAGTCATATAATTCCATCCGACTTCCAGAGCGGCGGCGGCAACTTTCGGCTTTGACGAATCAGGCATTTTCAATCTGAACATTTCATTCCACACCATCAATTTAACGTCAGGATTGCTGGAAGGTTCGCGGATTATATCGATAATCGCGTCCGCCGGATCTTCCGCGATATTGGGTAAAGCTTTGAAAGCAAGCTCTTTTACCACTTGATCATAAGGTCCGACTGAGGCAAAAAATACAGGTCTGAAACCCCTGATATCTTTAAGACTTTCAAGAGCGGTGATACAACCCATAACTCCCATCTGTGTCCTGCGTCTATGTTCGGCGTTTTTCGCGCTTTCCGAATTAAACATATTTAAACGATGTACAATCTGCGGGATAAAATCCTTGCCATTTACCTGACCCAGAGCGAGCAGCGATTCACGCATCGCGTTTCCGTCATTAACGTTACCTCTTACATCAAACAACTCGACAGCCTGCCATAATTCAAGAGCAGCGGCTGTGTACTTTTCGGCTCCGAGACCCTTAGCCAGAATTACTACCGATTGTTCCGCGTCTGAGCGTTCGGCGGCGGTTTTGATATCAGGAGACCTGAGAATTAAAAACCGCAGAGCACTACGATAGAAATCTCCGATTCCGGTAATTCCTTCGTCACGGATGGTTTCCAGAATAACAAGCCTCTGGGCAAAAGTTCCTTCCGGCTCCATATACCTCTGAGTGAAATACGACATTTCCTGACACGGAACCATCATTCCTGTAAAAAGGCTTACAATAAATAATAAAGATAATCTTTTCATACCTATATAATACGGAAAAGAATGAAAAAAGGCAATATTAAAAATAAGCGACAAACGCCGAAACTCACCAATTTACCTCGTATACAAGGGGCGTTTCCAAAACCAGAATATCAAGAAGCGGTATATCAAAAACAGCTCTTCTGCCCGAAAATGTCCCCCCTTTAACGGTTTTTACATTCGCGGGAAAATCGATTGAAGCGCGTATTCTTGAAGAAGCGATTTCGTCGCTTACGGCTTTATTGTAAAATGAAGCGACAAGAGCAAGATATTCTGTTTTGGTCATTTCATCGTCAATCGCAATCGGCGCGAGAATCGCGGTAAGATAATCGTTTATTTCGGGTGATAGATTTCCGAGAATCACAGAGGCATTCTCACGGTTAATGTTGATTACGCACCTGCCGCCTGAGCTGTTTTGCTGAAAAGTAATGAATTGACCGCCCGAAGACAGAAATTCTGATATATGAGAGATAACGATCCTTCCCTCAACCGCCGAAGCGGATGTATTACGGAATGTTACAAGCGAAATTCCGGGAGCGTTTGACATTGACCTTGTTATGGAAGCGCCGTCCAGTACTCTTTCCGCTTCTTTTCCGCCTGCCGCGGAGAAAGATCGAATTAATGTTGTAATTCTCTGCCCCAAAGACAGGCTAATGTTAATATCCGCCGAGCCGTTTGGAGAAATAACGCCGTTTATATTGGCGGCACAGGAGAAAAAGGATAAAAAAGCCAAACATGCGGCGGTAAATTTTAATTTTGCGGATAAAATCTTCATTATCTATATATATCACAAACGCGCGTAAAGTTACAGAAAGTACGCAATACTATCTATCATTTTGTGTCAAAATGTCGTAGGGTTGATACTAAGCTTATTAAATCATTTTAATTTGGAGGTTGATATGTCTGTTCCATATACAGAAAAACCATGGGAATTTTTAAACAATTACCGAGGGAAAATTTTTACGGGGCAATGGCCGACATTGCCGGAAATGTTCAAGATTACCGTTTCACGTTATCCTGAGCGTCCCTGTTTTACGATATATGAACCGGATAGAATCTGCCTGAATTACACAGAGTCTTTAAAAAAAATCGAAGCCGTTGCGCGCTGGCTGCATGAAAAAGGAATTCGCCGGGGCGACAGAGTCGCCGTTACGGGAAAGAACGCACCTGAATGGACTGTTGCATACCTTGGAATTCTTTTCGCGGGCGCAGTTGTTGTTCCTATCGATCACCAGCTTAGAAACGAAGAGACCGATCTTTTATTAAAAGTCTCAGGCACCAGAATTCTTTTTGTCGATGAAGAAAAACATGATTATTACAAACAAAGTCTGACTGCGCTTGAATCAATTATTTCTTTAAAGAGCGGCGTAGGAACATACATTTACGATTTAGACGGACCGCAGGCGGAAATAGATCAGGCGGTAGAAAGCGATATTGCGGCGATTCTTTTTACATCGGGAACAACAGGTATTCCGAAGGGAGTTATTCTTACGCACAAAAATCTTGTGTCGGATGTTTATCTTGCGCAGGGAACTCCTCTCATTGTTTTACATACCGATGTTTTCTATGCCATTCTTCCGATCCACCACGCTTACACAATGCTTGCTGTTTTTATCGAGGCAATTTCCACGGGCGCGGAACTTGTTTTCGGAAAACGAATGGTAACATCTCAAATTTTAAAAGATTTAAAGGAAGCGCAAATAACTATGCTGCTCGGCGTGCCTATGCTTTTCAATAAAGTTCTTGCCGGAATTCTGCGCGGGCTTAAAGCAAAAGGACCTGTCGTTTACGGTCTTATTTCCTGTCTCATGGGAATTTCCGGTTTTATTAAAAAAGTATTTAAAGTCAATCCCGGCAAAAAAATGTTCAAATTTATTCTTGATAAAGCAAGTCTTACATCGGTTCGCATCTGCATCTGCGGAGGCGGTCCTCTCGCTCCTAGCGTATTCAGAAAATATAATCAGCTGGGAATAGATTTCGTACAGGGTTACGGGCTTACTGAAACATCTCCCATTATCGCGATTAACCCGATTGAAGCGTATAAAGAAACCAGCGTCGGCAGACCCTGCCCTCAGGTAGATATGAAAATTCTTAATCCCGATGAACGCGGCGTAGGAGAAGTAATTGTAAAAGGTCCAATGGTAATGCTCGGTTATTACAATCTGCCGGAAGAAACCGCGGCTGCTTTCACGGAAGACGGTTATCTGAAAACAGGCGACTTAGGTTACATGGACAGCGAAAATTATCTTTACCTTACAGGACGCGGGAAGAATATGATCGTAACGGAAGGCGGCAAAAACGTATACCCGGAAGAAGTAGAAAATGAATTCCAGTTATTCGACGAAATCGATCAGATTTTGGTTCGCGGCTACATCATCGATGAAAAAATGAAAACCGAAGGCATTGAAGCGCTTGTTTATCCAAATCAAGAGTTTAAAAACTCAAAGGGAGAAATCCCTGACGCGGCGGCGACAAAAAGCAGAATTGAAGCAATCATCTTGGAAGTAAACCAGAGGTTACAAGCCTACCAAAAAATCAGCAAAGTATCGATTCTTGATAAACCGATGGAAATGACAACGACTAAGAAAATTAAACGCGGTAATTTGAACTGATAAAAACAAATACAAAAAAGAAAATCACAGAGAACAGCTATTGTTTTCTGTGATTTTTTTTATTCGCGCTGAGGGGTTGTTTATTTTCTTTTCGCTGCGCTTAACGCGTGAGCTTCCAAGCCCTCGGCGCGCGCGAGAACCTCCGCCGCGTTACGCACTTTTTCAAAGCCTTCGCCTTTAGAACATTTTAATGTTGTTACAGTTTTTAAAAAGTGTCTGACCGATAAACCGCCTGTGAAGCGCGCGCTCTGCGATGTCGGCAATGTGTGGTTAATTCCGGCAGAATAATCGCCTAACGCTTCCGCGGACAAATTGCCGATAAAAAGAGAACCGTAATTTTTTAAATCGGGTATCCATGCGTGCGCATCCGTTACCTGCAATTCAAGGTGTTCGGGCGCGATTATGTTCGCGATACGGATTGCGTCTTCTTTGTCTTTATAAACCGTAATAAGACCGCCTGCGTCCAGCGACGCGCGCGCGGTTTTCGCGCTTGGCAGCGATGTTATCTGCTTTTCTATTGCGGCAGTGATTTTATCCGCGAATTCTTTATTTGGAACCAGCGCTCTTGCGCGCGCGTCCGAATCATGCTCCGCCTGCCCAAGCATATCGGCAGCGGCGATCTCCGCCGCGCGATCAATGTTATCTGATTTTCCATCGGCGATAATCAGCACATCGGTCGGACCTGCGATAAAATCGATTCCAACTTCGCCGTAAAGCAGTTTCTTTGCCGTTGCGACAAATCTGCTTCCCGGTCCCGCGATAACATCAACACGCGGGATTGACTGCGTGCCGAATGTAAAAGCGGCGACAGCTTGCGCTCCGCCGACAGCGAAAATGCGCATTTTTTGTTCATTTACATTCATAACCTGCGCCGCTATTGCCGCTGCGGCAAGTATTCTTTGATCCGGCAAGCCGTTATCTGCGGGAGGAGAAGCAAGATGTACTTCTTCAACGCCGGCGCAAAAAGCTGGAATCATACACATGAAGAGCGAAGAAAAAAGCGGAAAGCGTCCGTAAGGAATATAAATTGCCGCCTTTTGAACGGGAATCACTCTTTGACCTGTGATAACACCCGGCTCCATTTCGTATTCAAAGTTTACAAACTGTTCTCTTTGTTTTTCTGAAAAGCGTTTAATGTTACGCGCCGCCAATTCCATGGCGTCCGCCAAAGCCGGGGACTGAGCGCGAAGCTGTTCAAGAGAGCGCTTTGCTTCTGAAAACGGCACTTCCAATTTGTCAGGAGATGACCTGTCAAACTTTTTAGCGTAATTTTTAACGGCTTTATCGCCGTTAGCGCGAACATCGTTTATAATTTTTCTGACAGCTTTTTCGGTTTTAATATCGTCAGCTTTCTTAATAAAACTTTTCCAATATAAAACAAAATCATTACTTTGGATTATCTTCATATAATCTCCCTGCATACGTTTATAAATTTATCCATTTCTTCATCTGTCCCGATACTTACACGTAAATAACCTGCTATTCTATCTTTATTAAAATGACGAACAAGAATTCCTTTTTCGCGCAGCGCGGCGAAGAAATCCTTGCCGTTTATTTTAGGCGGCTTTATAAAAATAAAATTCGCGGCTGACTGTAAAACATCAAAACCCAATGCGCGTAACGCGGCTGTAATACGCTCCCTCGTTGCGATTACACGGCGGTTTATTTCGTAGTAATATGCGGCATCTTCAATTGCCGCGCTTGCCCCCGCGAGAGCAAGACGATCCATAGTGTACGAATTAAACGAATCGCGGATACGGCAAAGACCTTCGATTAATTTTTCGCTTCCAATCGCAAAACCCGCGCGAAGCCCTGCAAGGGAGGCAGATTTTGAAAGAGTGTGTACTGTAAGAAGGTTTGGATATTTATCTATATATGGCACCGCGCTTTGTGCGCCGAACGCCGCAACATTGCCGAAAGCAATGTATGCTTCATCAACTATAAAAACCTTTTTTTGTTTTTCCTGATATTCCGCAATTGACAAAATGTCATTTAACGGCAGCGCGATAGACGTGGGCGCGTTTGGATTAGGTAATATTACGCCGCTTGAATTAACCCGGTAATCCGCCGCGTTTATCGAAAAATCTTCTTTAAGCGGAATTGTTTTATACGGAACATCCCAAAGACCAGCATAAACCGGATAAAAACTGTAGGTAATATCCGGAAAAAAAACAGGCCTTGCTTTCTCGCTGCAGGACGCGCAGTTATCATTTGCGCTCTCAAAAAACGCGCCGAATGCAAAAGCGAGAATTTCATCGGAGCCGTTACCTGCAAATACCTGATTAAGTTTTACCTTATATCGTGCGGCGACAGCTTCGCGGAAATGCGTACATTCAGGATCGGGATAAAGACGCAGACGATCATCTGCCGCGTTTTTTATCGCCTCGATTACTTTTGGTGAGGGAGGATAAGGATTTTCGTTTGTGTTTAATTTTATAAACTGCCTATCCTTTGGCTGCTCGCCGGGCACATAAGGAGAAAGATTTTTTATACGTTCGTTCCAATAGCCGTTCATTAATTATTCCTTATTACTTCTTGTGCCTTTTATCAAGTTCGTCCAAAACATCCTGCACGCTCACGCCTGCGCGTGTCATTAATACTGCCGAAAAATACAGAAGATCCGCCGCTTCCCATATTATTTCATCCCGGTCTTTGGCTTCGCACAGCTCTTTTGCCTCTTCCATTATTTTTTCGCGCACAAGCTCGTCGTCCAAGGTTGCGGTGTAAGAACCGGGCGCGGGATTTTTAAAACGCTCAGTTATAATATCTTGTAAATATTCAAGCGTGTACTTTTTATTGGTTTCAAAACATGACCACGCGCCTGTGTGGCAGACGGGACCCGCAGGCTGCGCAATCGCAAGCAAGGCGTCGCGGTCGCAATCGGCGCGAAGACGCAAGAGTTTTAACACATTGCCTGAGTTTTCACCTTTCATCCACAATTTATTACGGGTGCGGCTGTGGAAACAAACATTGCCGCGTTTAAAAGTTTCGTCTAACGCAGATTTATCGGTAAAACCTGTCATCATTACTTGTCCGTCTGCAGTTTGAACAATTACCGGAAGCAAAGAATGCGGCGGCGTTTCTGAAACTTGACCTTTTTTCCAGTTAAGTGAAACTGCGAACGCATCTGCCAGATTTATTTTTCCTGTATAGAGAGCCATTCCAAGCTGAACATCGCAGCCAAGGGAAGCAATTTGCTCGACTTCGTCCAAAGTTGAAACGCCGCCTGCAACAGTAATCAGGGAGCCGACAGCTTCGCGCAGTTTGCGCGCGGGAGCGAGGTCTATGCCTGTCATTGTGCCTTCGCGCTCAACGCAGGTAAAAAGAAGTTCTCCCGCGTAAGGTTCTACGGCTTTTGCGGCTTCGATTAAATCCAATCCTGTGGAAGTTTTCCAGCCGTCAACGACTATCTCTCCATTTCTGGCATCAACCGCGACAATGAGCCGCTCACGCCCGATTTTTTTTGACATTTCTTCAAGAAAGGAAACATTAACGGCAAATTCGCCGCCGCTCTTGCCTGCGCCTTTTTTTTCAGGATTGCGAAAGGCGTTGGAACCTACAATAATCTTGCGCGCTCCAAGGCTTACAAGCTCTTTCGCCTGCTCGGGCGTTCTTATACCGCCGCCCACCCTGCACTCGGCTTTGCGCAAAAGAGATTTTATCATTTCTATGTTGGAACCTTTCCCCATTGCCGCGTCAAGATCAATGACCGCAATTTCGCCGAAGCGATCAAATTCCGCCGCAAGCTCATCTGCGTTATCGCGCTGGAGAACGAGTTCTTCGCCCTGTTTTAACTGGACGACTTTGCCGTTTTGTATGTCTATCGAAGCTATTACCATTAGTTTTTTACCTTCTGTTTTGATTTTATCATTTCTATCAATTCATTTGAATCAACAAATTTTACATCGCCTTTTTCTTCTTTTGATTCGTAATCATTTATTGCCTGTCTGTCAATTATATCTTCATATAGTTCTTTTAACGAGTATTTAATCAATGACGATTTGTCCTGCTCATAATAGTCTGAAAGAAAATTAACCATGTTCTCTTCTTCTTTATTAAGTCTTAATGATACTACTGCCATTTTCTATATACCTCCTCTCTTTTATCAAAAGTCACTGCCAATATATCGTTATTTTCGATATAGAATATCACCCTATGCTTTCCTTTGCGAAGCCGATAATAAATCCGATTTGTTTCTTTTGACAATTTTAACTGTTTTATGTCAAAAAGGTTTAAGTCTTTTGTCGAAGCTATAGCCGTAAATACATTGTTGATATGGAGGAAAATATCATGCAGAATAAGCCCTTTACTCACCCTTTTTACGATATCTTCCTCGTAATTAATCATGTAAACATTGTAATACAATATAACTTGTAAATTTTTTCTTTTCAATTGCATATTAATTATCTCATCTCACGCAAACACCCTTACCCTCAGCGAATTTTTTAATCTCTTTAATTGTGGTTTTTCCAAAGTGTAAGAGCGAGGCGATGAGGGCTGCGTCTGCGCCGGGAGCTTCTTCGGGGCGCTTTAATCCCATTTCCGGATTTGCGGTGCTTAGTAAAACATTCGCTATTTGATCGAGGTTTCCTGCACCGCCTGAGGCGATTACGGGAACAGGAACCGCGTTGAGTATGCGCCGTGTCAGTTCAAGATCGTAGCCGGCTCCGGTTCCGTCGGCGTCGATTGAGTTTAATAAGATCTCTCCTGCGCCAAGTTCCACCGCGCGGATTGCCCATTCGATTGCGTCAACTCCTGTGTCGGTTCTGCCGCCGCGTGAAAAGGCGTTCCAGCGAAGACCTATATCGCTTTCGACGCGTTTTGCGTCGATTGACAACACAACGCATTGGCTTCCATAAGCCTGCGCCATTTCGCGTAACAGTTCGGGACGGTTTAAAGCGGATGTGCAGACTGATACCTTATCTGCTCCAGAGTTCATAGCGTCGCGCATATCGTCGATGGAACGGATGCCTCCGCCAACGCATAAAGGAATAAAAACTTCGGCGGCAACTTTTTTTACAACATCAAGGAGGGTTGCGCGGCTTTTGTAAGAAGCGCCGATGTCAAGAAAGGTGAGTTCATCCGCGCCGTCAGCATTGTATCTATATGCAAGATCGACAGGATCGCCTACCTCTTTTATGCCTTCGAATTTTACGCCTTTTACAACCTTGCCGTCGTCAACATCCAAACACGGAATGATTCTTTTTGCCTGCATTTTATCCCTCCAAAAAATTTTTTAAAAGCGCAAGCCCTGCCGCGCCTGATTTCTCAGGATGAAACTGAACCGCCGAAAGCGCGCCCCTTTCCACCGCGCAGCAATAACGCACATAATAATCGGTTTCTGCGGCGCAGACTGTTTTATCCTCAGGATCGGCGTAGTACGAATGTATATAATAGAAAAAATTGTTATTATTTATACCTTTGAAAATTTTAGAATCCGCTTTGGCTGAAGTCTGGTTCCAGCCTATCTGCGGAACTTTTCTCCCGGGAAAACGCCGCACTGTTCCGGGAATTATGCAAAGTCCTTTTATTTCTTTGCCGTTTATTGCAGGAGCTTCTTCAGAAGTTTCGAATAACAGCTGTAAGCCAATGCAAATTCCCAAAAAGGGTTTGTCCGCTTTTATCCATTCTTTAATCGATTGCGCATAACCTGATTTTTCAAGTGAAGCCATGGCTGTGGCGAAATGACCGTCTCCCGGAAAAATAATTTTCTCGAACGGTGAAGATGATGGGATGAGCTCTTCGGGTCCTGATACAAACCGCGCGGGAACAGAAAGCGTTTTTAAAGCGTTCATTACAGAGCCGAGGTTACCCGCTCCGTAATCGATTACGCCAATCAAACCAATACTCCTGTCGATTCAAAATTCGGCAGAGAACCTTTTGTTGACGGGATTACATCGCTTGCTCTGTTGTCAATTTCGCAGGCGAAACGCAGAGCTCTCGCGGCGGCTTTGAAAAGAGCTTCTATTTTGTGGTGGTCGCTTCTTCCTCGGAGTATTTCTAAATGGAGATTACAGCCTGCGGCGGAAACGAAAGCCTGCCAGAAGTCTTCAATTACATCCGTTTGAAAATCATACTGCCCGCCGTTTTCCTGCGGGGGAAGCTTCGCTGCAATTTGTGTCGATTTTATCGGCGCATTTGAAAGCTGTCCGTCAAAATATAAAAACTGCCGTCCGCTGAAATCAACAGCGGCTCGCGCTAAACATTCATCCATGGGAAAAAGGCAGCTTCCGTTCCGCTTTATGCCGCGTTTATCGCCTAAGGCTTTGGCGAAACACTGACCCAAAACAATTCCTGTGTCTTCAACAAGATGGTGCTGATCAACTTCCAAATCCCCTTTCGCGCGCACTTCGACATTGAATAAACCGTGACGTGCAAATGTATTCAGCATATGAGCCATAAACCCGACAGGATAATCGAGCTTTGCCTCGCCTTTTCCATCTATATCAAGTTTAATAAATATTTCAGTCTCTTTTGTTTTTCTTTCTATTTCCGCAATCCTGCTCATAACCGCCTCTCTTGTTACTGCACTACTTTACGCAAATCATATTCAACAATATCCAAAGCTCCCAGTCTTTTTAATTTCGGAATAATATCGGGAACTTCGTTTTTCTTAACTGCGATTTTAACTGCGTAACCCGCGTCGCCGTACAATGTAGCTACTGTGGGGCTTCGCATGGCGGGAAGACTCGCCAAAGATTCAAGCTGATCTTTTGGAATGTTCATTTCAAGCATTACGCGCTCACGTCCGTCAAGAACAGCGCGGAACAGCATGGCAAGCTCTTCAATGCGGCTTTTCTTTTCCGCATTTGAAAGCGCGGCGCGGGAAACGACAAAACGAGTGGAAGACTCAAGCAATGTTCCGATTATTTTTAAGCCGTTATCTTTAAGCGTCTGACCTGATGAAGTATTGTCGATTATCATGTCAGCGTCGTCAGGTGGAAAAACTTCCGTTGCGCCGTAAGTGCGAAGGATACGGTATTGATAACCTGAGGATTTCAGCCAAGTTTCGGCAAGATTGACATATTCTGTGGCGACAACAAGTTTCTTCGACTTCAATTTTGCTTCATCGTAATCTTGAGGAACAGCCGCTACAATTTTTACCCTGTCAAAACCAAGATCGAGCACCTCCTCAACATCCGCGCCGCTTTCCCTTATCCAGTCTATGCCTGTAAAACCCGCGTCATGACTACCGATTTCTAAAAGTTCTCCGACATTCTGAGGTTTCATAATTTTAGCGTCCATCCATGACGCGCCCAAAGACGGTCTGTAGGTACGGTCGGCGAGAGCTATGGGAAAACCGGCTTCTAAAAAGAGACGGCTTACATTGTCAAAAATTCTCCCTTTGGGGATTAAGATTCGAAGCTTTTCCATATCCAGAGTTTAACGGAAATTTAAAGGTTTGTTAAGATGAGAAATTAATAATCTAAACATTATTATAACGCGGCTTGCTTTATTTATCAATTTTTTATAACGACAAATCCGGCAGCGCCAATGCTGAAGTCTTCCTGTTCTTCCCATGAAGCGAAGAGATTTGCGCCAGCTCTTGCGATTCCTGTGTATACGAAACCTTCAGGCAGAGGAGGCAAGGATTGATGAGAGAACTCCGCGCGGCGCGGAGCTGAGTTAAAAAATGTTTCAACAGAAATTTCTTCGGATATTGAATATTCAATCTGATTTAAACTGACGGCGCGGAACATTCTGACAACAGGAGAGCTGCCGCTTCTTTTCGCGGCTCTGTAATAATAAAAGCCGTCATCGGCGAGGCGAAGGGTATCTATGTCCCAGCCCTCTTCGGCAGGGAAAGCCGCAAAAGCGGAAATTTCAACAGGATAGGGAACATTGGAATTCATGTTATAAGACCAAGTTCTTTTTACAGGAGGCTCGATATCGGTATCAAGAAATCTTTTATCCAGATAAAGGAGCGCGACAGGATTAGTGCCGAAATAAATAAAACCGCCTACTGTGAACTGCTTCCAATAATCGCCGCCTGAGAAACGGTAAAGCGCTAGGCTCTGCTCTGTCCTGTTCACTGCAACTTTTATAAACCCTTCGCGGTTAACCGCCATTTCCGCTCCTCCGGCTATTTCGCGTAAGAAGCAGATATGAAGCGCATAAGGCCAGGGAATAAGCGCGTTATTAAACTCGGCGTCTTCTATTGTTTCAATATTAACAGGTCCGTCTTCCGTCAACAGAAACCAAAGCGGATATTCTCCGGTTTCCAAAATCGCCATCGGGTACGCTCCCGACCAATTCACAAGATTGGATTCCTCCGCAGGCGTATTTGCGCGCGAGCAGGATGTTAAACAAAGAATAAAAATAATTAAACACAAGTAAAAATTCTTCAATTTAAATCCTCCGGGAAAGTAATCTTTTTATTATCGGCTTCGCCTGAAATACAGGCGACTTTGCCTTCGAATCTTCCCCATATTTCAGCGTCATCTGTAAATTCTTCATTAACTTTTTGCGCTTCCTCATGCGCGCGAAGTATCTGCGTAAACTGAAAAGCCTGCGGCGTCTGCGCAATCCCTACATTGGCTCTCTTTAAATGCTTTATTACATTGATCCCGTCATGTTCTTTTGGCGTGTCCGTTATCGTAATCAAGGGAATAACAGCATTGTGTTTTTTTACGCCGGAAATTAACTCCTTAACAAGAGAAGCGCTTACCCACGGTCTTGCGCCGTCGTGAATTAAAACATAATCGGGATTTGATTGTGAAAGAAACGACAGCGCGTTAAACACGGAAGCGCTGCGTGTTTTTCCGCCGGTTACAAATTTAATAAGCTGATTCTGTCCCGAAAAAAGAACAGGCGGCAGAGCTTCGCGGGTTTTTTCTTCCATTCCTTCCTGAACCGCAATCACAATTGTATAAATCTCTGAAACGGAAGCGAAGGTTAAAGCGGAAGTTCCAAGCACTGAAGAACCTGTTTTTAATTTGTGAAATTCTTTTTTTATACCGTCCATGCGCGACGATGAGCCTGCCGCAAGTAAGATAACAGCGATCTTCTCACCCATTTTATCATCGCTCTTTATTGCTCAAGATCCAGGCGTGCAAAGATCATGTTTTGAACATCTTCTTTTGATTTGCGGAGTGAAATGGAAACTTCATCTTCTAAAAGTTTAAGCGCCGAATCGTAGAGCTTGCGTTCAAGAATCGGAAGTTCCTTTACTTTACTGCGGTGATATAATGATCGCACTATGCTCGCGATATCTCTGATGCTTCCTTTTTTTAATAAATCAAGATTCATCTGATAACGCATTTTCCAGTCTGAAGGAATTGGTTCGTAATCTTCGCTGATCAGCTCAAGCGCCTTTTGCGCTTCATCTCTGGAAACAGTCGGACGAATGCCGAGTTCCGCGGCTTTATCGACAGGAACCATAATTGTCATATCTGTAACTTCAAGATAAATAACATAATAAGGAATCTTTGAATCTTTAAACTTTTTTTGAATAATGGACTTAATTACCCCAACGCCCTGGCTTGGGTAAACCACTTTTTGGTCAACTTGAAAGGACTTTGATTTACTCATTTCTAGTAATGTATCACAAATAAAAAAAAGAGTCTACACATAATCAATTTGACAACATTGAATATTAGCTTTAAAATAATTAAATTCAACGCGTTTATAGCGGAAAAAATAATAAAAAAATCCAAATTTGGGAGTAAAATATGACAGAAATTCGCAGACTGGAAACTGAGGATTTATTTCAGTTATACAGGATACATACAATCGTGTATAACCAGCGCAGAGATTACTCAAAAGAAGAAAATCAAAAAATCGATCCTTTGGATCATCCGGCAAACTGGGCATGGGGCGTTTTTGACGGTAAAAAAATGCTTGCCGGAATGTACGAGATTGATTACCTTATGCGCTTTGACGGACACAGCGTAAAAATGTCAGGTATCGGCGGCGTGGGAACCCTGCCCGAAGCGCGGAAAGGCGGTAATGTAAGGCGTATCTTTGAAAAACTTTTGCCTGAAGCCTACGAAAAAGGCGTGGTTTTCTCCAGCCTGACTCCTTTCGATCATGATTTCTACCGCAAGTTCGGATACGAAACCGCTTGCGCAAGAAATATTATAACCATACACACAGGCGATCTTTCCGATATAAAAATGAAAGGAGAATTTATCCACATTCTTCCTTCGGATGATACAAGTTTATTGAATGAAGTCCACGCGTCTTATATTTCAAATATTAATCACGGGATTCACAGAGACTACTGGCAGGATAACCGCGCATGGAAACGATTTACAAAAGAAGACCCCTATACATCAGGATATTACACCTATCTTTGGAAGGATGAAAAAGGCAAAGCGCGAAGCTACATTAAATATCAAGATATAACCGAAGACGGCGATCATAATATGTCTGTCATTGAACTTGCCTTCATCGACAAAAAAGGATTATACGGCGCTCTAAGTTTAACAGGCGGACTGTCGGCTCAATTTGAAAATTTCAAATGGATGATGCCGTCATTTATCGATCCTTTCGATTTTATCGGCAGCGCATGGGATGTGGAATCAAAATATATACCGAGAGATATGACAAGAATTGTCAATGTAAAAACCGCGCTTGAATTAATGCGCCGCCCTGAAAACGAAGGCGAATATATTATCGAAGTGCAGGATGAAAACATCGCGGCTAATAACGGAAAATTTCATGTGCGTTTCGGAAAGGAAGGAACAAAAGTTTCACCTGCAAAAAAAGACGAAGATATTTGCTGCGATATTCAGACTCTAAGCCAACTCGTAACAGGTTACAGAACGCTGGAGAACGCAATGTGTTCAAGACAGGAAGGATTGGAAGTTTATAAAAACGAAGAGACATTAAAGCGCGTGTTTACCCTGCGTCCTCAGCACGTAACAGAATATTTTTAAAACGCGAAATCGTAAAGCCTGTTTAAAATGCTTTCAATTTTTACGGCATACTGCCTGTCCGCCGCCCATGTGCCCGCAAGCCCTTCGATGGTAGGGCTCGTTCCTCTGCGAACAAACCTGAAACGAGGATCAACATTTTCTCCTTTTAACGGCTCTTCGCTGGCATAAGCTTTTAAATGCTGGATTTGAGCGCGCACGCCAATACGCGGTTCGGGAAATGAAAGACCGGGGTCTCCGCCGCCGACAGCTCCCAAGCCGCAGAAATTATATTGCTGCGGTTTTACATCTCCGCCGAAACGAAGGAATCCTGTTTCTAAACACATCTGCGCAAATGCTATATCGTGATTCACGCCTTCAAAAGCGGCTTCCTGCGCATAAAAACCTGCAAGCGTATGCACATAATCGCTTTGTGCCTGCGGATTATTTTGCAGAAGAAAAAGCGCCATTTTTTCTGGAGCTACCCTTCCCTTGCTCATAATAACAACAGGAGGCTGCGGCTTTTCGATTATTGCATCAGCTATTGAATCAGTAGTTTTAAGCCCCGTACACGAAATAAAAAACGAAAAAAAGACAAAAGCGGCGAAAATAATTAATAAAAACTTTTTCATATTTAATTTTCGGTAAAAAAAATCTGGAAAAATGATCTTTTTTCGGTTTTCGAGCAAGCTTTATACATCTGCGCACCATATATAAGCTATGAACAAAACATTTGACAATACGCCGTTTGAACAGCGCCCCCGCGAAAAACTCTTGTCCTGCGGACCGGCTTCTCTTTCCGACAGCGAACTTTTGGCTGTTATCCTGAATACCGGCATTCAGGGTAAAAACGTAAAAATGCTTGCGAACGATTTATGCAGGTATTTGGATAAAAATAACGATATTCCCTCGGTTAAGGAAATATCTGTTTTACAGGGTTTGGGAATATCAAAGGCTTGCACAATCGCGGCAATGCTGGAATTCGGAAGGCGGCGCTACGGATCACTGCAGGCGCGGATTAAACATCCTTCAGATATTTACACGCTTGTGCGCCATTACGCAGACCGCAAGCAGGAAAAATTTTTAAGCATTTCACTGAACGGCGCTCATGAAGTGCTTGCCGTACGCATTGTAACTATAGGACTTGTGAACAAAACGATTATTCATCCAAGGGAGGTTTTCGCGGATTTAATACAGGACAGAGCCGCCGCCTTTTGCGTTGCACATAACCACCCTTCGGGGCAATTGGAAAGTTCGCCCGAAGACGATGAAATCACGGAAAGGCTTCATTCTGCGGCGCGAATAATAGGTCTTCATTTTGTAGATCATATCATTTTCTCGGAAAAATCATGGTGGAGCTTCCGCGAAAACGGCAGACTTGCGGATGTTTAAAAACAGGAACTTATATAAGCCTGTTTTACAAAAGACTTATATGCGATTATAATATCTTTATGCCGTTTCTTCGATCTGCCTTCGCTGTTATTTTATTTTTTCTCTTTTTTCCGCCGATTTTCGCGAATGAAAGACTTGAGGAAGTCGCAGGCAAGGGTCTTGAAATACAATCAAATCCATCCGGAGCTGCTGTTTATATTGACGGCATGGAATATGGAAATACGCCTGTCTACATCGGCAATTTGAAACCCGGAAGGTACAGAATAGAACTATTCAAGGAAGGTTTTGAACAATATGAATTAAATATAATTCTGCGTGAAGACAGCCGGCTTGTTATAACAGTTGAAATGGAATCCGCGCAGGGGCTTGCTAATATCAGTTTACAGAGAGCCTCAGGCAGCCCGGAGGATCTTCCTTTTTCTCCTTTGTTATTTTCTGTAAGGCAGGATAAAACGCTGTCTGCGATACATCTTACATCTGACAATAAAGCGCAGATAAATCTGCCGTTAAACATGAATAACGGCATTATAGCGCGCGCCTTTGGCTGGGAAGATACGCAACTAAACATTCATTTAAAAGATCAGCAGCCGCTTGAAGTAAATATAATAATGAAAAGCGCGGCGTTTAAAATGGAAAATATTTCCCAGAGCAGAAGACGTTTCAACCCGATGAATCCTAATAAACTCGGCAGCGCGCAATACAGTTTTGAAGTATCGTCTTATGGAAAAGGTTTTATCGTGATTTTTGACTCAAACGGAAATGAGGTTATCAGAAAACAGCTAGACACCTTCGACACATGGGTTCAAAACATTTCATGGGACGGGAAAGATTCGCAGGGTAATATTCTGCCTCAGGGATTATACACAATTGTAATAGAAGCGCAGGATACGTTAGGAGAAATTCATTCATTGAATATAAAAACAGAAATAAACTATTCGATTAATATATTTCCTTTGTCTCTTGAAAGCGGCGTTGCTGGATTAACATTTGTTCCCATGCCTGATACATTACCTGGCGGGAGCTATCAGTTTAACGCCGGAATTATTTTCGGCTCCTTCGGCATTCCATTTAAAATTAATATGAGAATATCTCCTGTTAATAATTTGGAATTGACTACGGTTTTCAGTTTAAACGCGGGAACGGCGCAGACAGGCTGGGGTTTTTCAGGTTCTGTAAAATATAATTTCTTTGGCGGCGATTCTCTTCTTGCCTTGTCGGCTGGCGTTTCTTACGCATGGGCAAGCGGCTCAGGCGAATATGTTTTAAGCCCGGGAAAAGGAGTCGGGATTCACGCGCCCCTGTCCTTTAAACTAAATGATTTTTCCGTTGTTTTCTGTCCTTCCGTTTTCTGGCACGGTCCTGAAGGATTTACCCCGGAACTATTGCTGGGCTTAGGCGCTCTTTATACAGGCAAATGGATAACAGGCGGCATTTCAGCGCGCGGAGAAATTGATTTTGCGGATAATAAATTCAGATTTCTTGCGGGCGCGGAGATAAATTTTATTCCGGCTCCTTCGTATTTTATTATTACTGTTCACGGGGGAATTATAACAGCCGCCGTTACAGACTGGTACGCAGGTCTTGGAATAGGATTTGTTTACTAGCGTTTCCTATTTCATCACTTCTTCGCGGTCTTCCAGCGTTATCTGCAATGTGCTTGCTTGACCGCCTCGTATAATTCCCACATTTACAGTATCTCCGGGTTTGCAGGCTTCAAGCGAGGCGTAAAGGTCTGCAAGACTGCTTGTCTTTAAACCGTTTACGGAAGTGATAATATCTCCGCCAAGATAAATGACGCTGCGGCCGTATTGAACGGGTTCTGCACCCTGTCTTAAGCCCGCTTTTTCGGCAAGTCCGCCTTTCCTTGTGCGCGAAACTAAAAGCCCCGAATCGACAGGCAGTTTCGCATAACGGACAAGGCTCGGGAATATCTGAACCACTGTGGCATCGATCCAGCCGCGCCTTACTTTTCCGAACTGCATTATTTCGCTTACAACCCGCCTTGCGGTATTAACGGGAACAGCGAAACCTATGCCGACAGAACCGCCTGAAGGCGAATAGATCATCGTGTTTATGCCTATCATCCTTCCCTGAGTATCCAAAAGAGGACCGCCTGAGTTTCCGGGGTTAATTGAGGCATCGGTCTGAATCATGTCGCGTATAATTCTGTTACGCGAAGTTTGAATGGGACGTCCGAGACCTGAAACAATTCCCACCGTTAAAGTGCGTTCAAGAGCGAAGGGATTGCCAATCGCAAGAACCTTCTGCCCTACCCGCAAACCGTCTGAATCACCGTAATTAATGGTTTGTAAAACCATACCGGAAGGAGGATCGAATTTTAAAACGGCAATATCGTTTTCAGGGTCTACGCCGACAACAGTGCCTTCATATTGTGAACCGTCGGCAAGGTTAATAAAAACCCTGTGCGCGTTTTGAATAACATGATGATTTGTTAATATAAATCCTCTCCTGTCTATAATGGAACCTGAACCGGAGCTTCCTTCCTGCGGAACAGGTTCCAAAAACCAGTTAATTGCCATTGTTTCCGTCGTGATATTAACAACAGCGGAATTCAATTTTTCATATATGGCGATATTAACGCGCTCATCTTCGGAATACTGAGAAAGTTCATCGGAGGTGTTGAGGATCATGTAATCGGACTGCACCAGTTTAAACTCATCGTGTCTATCTTCGCTCTCCTGCGCAAGCGCGATATCAGCGGTATTATTGCTGATTCGCGGTTTAATAATGCCAAAACCGGCGGCGAACAGCAGAACAACTACAGCGCTCAGCAATGAAAAGAATAAAACCTGCCCACGGCTATATAACCTCACAAGAACTCCTTCATAAATGTATGTCCTGCATACATTTATGGAGTACATTATAATGTTAAATTGCCGATAATAGAAGGGATATGCCTGTAATATTCGTAATTTTGTTAATATTTTTTAATATTTTCCCCGTTTTCGGCTTTGATCTGCCTGTTTCAATGATTTCCGACGACTCCCTGCTCAGAAACAGAATGAAAGATGCGTGGATTACCGAAGCTCCCGGCAGGGTGCTGCAGCAACGTTCCAGAACAGAGGTTTTAGAGAGCGGAGAAAGGGTACTCGTAAGCGCGATTGAAGGCAGGGAAGAGTTCATGGTGCTTTTTTCACGCGAACTGATTCGCGGAACAAACCGCTTTGACCGCGCGGGAACAAGAGAGTTCCCGGGCTGGGCTCAGGGGTCATGGATAATTACAAGACGCAAGGACACGGGAGCAGGAACGCTGATAAGATTTTATCCCAGAAGCGATCAAAACACGCATATTCAATTCAAGCCTTTTGACAGAGAAAAAAGCATGATGGACGTGATTTTATACGGCGCCTATATTTCCAGAGATATACCTGTCGCAGTCCCTTTCGAGCGTTTATATACAATGCAGTTAAATGACATCCTCAGCCTTGTCACAATCAAGCTGCCTCTCCGTTACTTTGAACCTGATCCCTTGAATTACAAAGACACCAGAAAAATGATAGAACAAGTCCGAACGCATATCGGCGCTTTACGCTTTGCAGATGACGGCGCAATAGATGAAAACGGCAATTATGTTTTTATTGAAACCTTGAAACCTCAAACTTCAAACCGTTACGGTTTGAACTGTTCCGGTTTCACAAAGTGGCTGATAGACGGTATTTTACGCCCCGTTACGGGAAACAGACTCTCCATCGCGCCCTTAAAAGCGCCATTTGGCGAAAGAGGCTCCACCTTTACGGTTAATTGGGAAGAAAGGCGCGATGTATTTTTCGGTCTTGACTGGATCAGAAACCTTGCCGCCGAAGCCAACGAAACGCTGCGATCTTCCGCTTACCGTAACCTTGATGAATTCGAAATCCGCGCCGGTAATTTTTCCGCTTTAATCGTCAACGAAAACAGAACCTTCGTTACTCATTCCTATCCCGGCTTTCTGCCCGAAGCAGGCTACGGTATTCAGGGTCTTCGTCCGCTTCTCTACACTCTCGCCGTCGATGAACCTTACAGTTTCTACCTTGCAGCTATAAGCACGGAGATCAGCACTCCATCGAATATCCGCGGAACCCCGCGCCTTCGTCAGTATTACCATGTTGCGGCTCTTATTCCCTATTTTGACGAGTACGGCAGCTTCAGGGTAGTTGTATTTGAAAGCGCCGCAGAGACATCGTTCAATGCATTCAGGAACAGGTATCCGGGACATCATATAAATCTTGTAAAAATACCGGTTTCAGACAAATTCACTCCATAAAAAAGAATACAGTAGAAACAATTCCTCATAATATGTATAATTTACCCCATGCTGGACGGAATTAAGGGTATTGCTTTCGATTTGGATGGAACTCTTTATCCGAATTATCGTTTGAATATCAGGCTCCTTCCCTTTATTCTGAAAGAATGGCGTATGCTTGCGGCTTTCGGCACAGCAAGGAAAATTATCCGCGATGAACAGGAAAAAAGCCTGCCCTGTAGGGATTGTTTTTATGAGCATCAGGCAGAGATTACGGCGGAAATCCTTAAAGTTCCAGCAAGCTCATTAAAAAATAAAATTGACAGCCTTATTTACAAGGGATGGGAGCCTCTTTTTAAAAAAATCAAACTTTATAATTATGTGATTGAGACGCTTACAGAGTTTAAAAAAGCCGGTTTCAAACTGGGGCTTTTATCGGATTTTCCGCCTGAAACTAAGCTTGAGTATTTAAAGATTCACGATTTTTGGGACACAGTTCTGTGTTCTGAGCATTCAGGCGCGTTAAAACCCTACACACTGCCTTTCACGGAACTTGCCGATGCCATGCTTTTGCCGCCGCAGCAGATTTTATATGTCGGCAACAGTTATTCTTATGATGTAATAGGAGCGGCGAACTCAGGCATGAAGACCGCATGGATTAAGAGCCGCCTTGCGCCGGACAGAAAAAAACCTGTAAAACCTGATTTTTCTTTCCATAGCTATCGCCAATTATATAGATTTATGATAGAATAGCTCGACGTATTATTCGGGGGGGATAATAATACTAATGATTTTCACTATCGGAAATATAATAACGCTTTGCATTGTTGTATGCTTTCTCGTCCTTTACAGACTGGCTGATAAAAGTAACCGTTCTCTTGAAAAAGTTAAAAAATACGTTGAAAAATGCAAAGAAGAAATCGCAGTTTACGCTGAAGAAAAAAGCATGGCTGTTAAAAATTTCGGCATTGATTTGGATGTCGAAAAAAAAGCCGCGCTTCAGTTAATGAAAAATATTCAAAAACTGACAGAAGAAGAGCTTGCCAAGAAATCCGAATCTATAGCGCGTATAGAAGATCATATTCACAAATTTGAATCCTCTCTTGATGAACTTTTTGGAATGACAGACAGAGTTCAGGAAAATTTAAACCGCATAAAAGACGAATCGGCGTTTGTTGAAAGCATAGGCAAGCGCGTAACGGAAGCGAAAGAAAAATTCGAGCAGGTAGAAAGAGCGCTTGAGTCTGCCGGAAGAAATCTTGAAGAAACCGAAGAAAGACTGGAAAGAAAAAATTCAGAATCGATAGAACAGGCGGCGAATGATTTACTTGAATCCGTAAAATCTACTGTGGCTGATTTTGAAACCACAGCTCATGTAATAGAGCGAAAAATAGAAGAACACCGCGAAGCTGTGATAAAAGTCGAGCGCGAGCGGGAAACGAATCTGAACCAGGATATAGACCATCTAAAGAAAATATCAAAGGATGTTCTTGAAAACGCGGGAAAACGCGCCGACAAAATGGAAGAAGCCGCCTTGGTAAAATTGCGCGAACAGGCGCAGGAAAGAGTTGGTCAGATAAAAACATTCTTTGAAGAAAAAATTAAAACGGCGCAGGACACTCTAAAAAACGAACACAGCGCCATAAATGAAAAATTAAGAAGCATTAACGATAAATGGTCTGCTGAAATTCTTGATATTTCCGTAAAACAGAAAAATTATCATCAGGAGTGGACTAAGGGTTCCGCGGAACTTGATAGCATGGCGAAAAAACAAAGGGAAGAAATTATTTCCTCTCTTGCGCGTCAGCAGGAAGATGTGAATAACTCTCTTATAAAGGAGAGAGACGCGATTAACACATCGCTTTTACAGCAGCAGAATGACTGGAAGCAGAATTTTGACGAGCTTAAGAAAGCGGCTGAAAAACAGCGCAAAGACCTTGATACAAGCCTTGCGACTTCTAAATCGGGATTAAATCAGGCGATTATAGAACTTAAAACAAAGTCGCAGACAGTTCTCAGGCAGCAGCATGATGACCTTGACGCGGCAATCAAACAGCACCAGAAGGATATCAGCATAACGCTCACGGAATTGAAAGAAAAATCAGGTAACGCCGTAAAATTGCAGCAGCAGGAAACAAATGATGTGATAACAAGGCTTAACGCTTCTCTTTCCGAACTGCAGGCGCAGTCAAAGAATTTACAGAATCAGCAGCAAGAAGAGCTGAACGCGGTACTCACAGAACTGCGCGAAAAATCCGGCGCCTCCGTAAAACAACAGCAGGATGAAGTAAACGCGCTTCTTTCTTCAATGAAAGAAAAATCCGGTTCCGCTATCAAGGAACAGCAGGAAGAATTGTCCTCGGTGTTAAACGAACTTAAAGAAAAATCTTCTTCTTCTGTCGCTCAGCAGCGCAATGAAATAATAACAGCTCTCAGTGAACTTAAAGAAACAGCCTCCTCTTCCATTAAACATCAGCAGGAAGAATTATCCTCTGTGTTAAACGAACTAAATGAAAAATCAAGCGCTGCTATCAAGGAACAGCAGGAAGAAGTATCTTCGGCGTTAGGCGAATTAAAAGAAAAATCAGACAACGCGATTAAACAGCAGCAGGAAGAATTATCTTCTGTGTTAGGTGTATTAAAAGAGAAATCATCTTCTTCTGTCGCGCAGCAGCGAAACGAGATAACAAGCGCGTTGAGCGAACTTAAAGAAACCGCCTCCTCTTCCATTAAACTTCAACAGGAAGAATTATCCTCTGTGTTAGGTGTATTAAAAGAAAATTCAGACACCGCGATTAAACAGCAGCAGGAAGAATTATCCTTGGTGTTAGGCGAACTAAAAGAAAAATCTTCTTCTGCCGTTGCGCAGCAGCGAAATGAGATAACAAGCGCGCTGAGCGAACTTAAAGAAACCGCCTCCTCTTCCATTAAACAGCAGGAAAGCGAGCTTTCTGTAACTCTCAAAAATATTAAAGAGACTTCATCGTCTTCTATAATCCAGCAGCAAAATGAAATTTCAACATCGCTTAAAACGCTTAAAGAAAGCGCTTCTTCGTCAATACAGCGCCAGCACAGCGAAATATTCACTTCTCTTAAAGAACTTAAGGAAAACTCGGAGACTTCTATACAGCGTCAGCAAAACGAACTTTCATCCTCGCTCAAAAACATTAAGGAAAGATCGGCTTCCGCGGTTGAATCACAACAAAATGAAATTACGTCTTCGCTTAAAGACTTAAACGAAAGAACAAGCGCGGCTGTCAAAACTCAGAATGAACAATTAACCGCCGCAATAGACGAAATAAATGAAAAGGTCTCATCCGCGATCCGGCTTCAGCACAACAGACTTGAAGCCGCCTTAAAAGAAGTTAGAGAAAAATCTGACGCTGCCGTTTCAAGCCAGGAAAGCGATCTTTCAAGCGCTCTTAACAGCCAGATGGAATCGTGGAAAATACTTTGCAGGGATACGGAACATGAAATAATTGCGGCTAACGAAAAACGCATAAACGATTACAGCATGAGCCACGCGGAAGCCGTAAAACAATTAACAAACCTCGCGGACGAAGCCGGAAAACTTGAAAGCGAACTTCGCACGTCAATGAAGGATTCAATCACGAGAGTCAGAAGCGAATTTTCCGCGTACGAAAAAGAATCCAACGCAAGCATGGCAAACGCGTCTTCGGCATTTGATGCTCAGGCTCAGGCTCTGCGCAAAGAACTTGAAGATATGGATAAAGAGCTTAACAGCATCCGCCAACAGGCTTACGACAATGTATCCGAAAAACTCACGGAATTCGAAAATAATTTTACGGCAGAGCTTGGAAAACGCGCTTCTGATGTCGGAAGACAAATCTCGGACTGGCAGGATGGTCTTGAAAAACGCCTTGAAAATACAGGCGATAATATCACTCATGAATGGAAACTCTCAGAAGAGCGCATAACAGCGGATCATAAAAGGAATGCCGCGGCATTGGGAGAGCGTTTAACGTCCGACCTTGAAAGGCTAAAACATGAATCCTCCGCTTTTGAAGAAGGAATCAGAAAGGATATTAACACCATAGATGAAACGCGCATTGCTTTCGGCGAACAGGTCAGAAAAGATTTGGCGGAAATCCGCGTCGCCGCCGAAAACGAATTAAAAACGCAGGTCGGTCAGTATCAGATTTCAATGCAGGAAACATTGCGTCTTAAACAAAGAGAGCTGGAAAAAGAAATTGAAGATATTTCCGAACATTCAAAAACCTCATATTCGGGTCTTGAAGATACGGCTCGCGGCGCGAAGCAATCAATGGATGAATGGCAAAGCCAGTATAACGCGAGAATACGCGAAATGGACGCTTCCCTTGAAGAGCTTCGCCGTCATTCAAGAGAAACCGAAGCCGAAAACGAAGAGCGCATTTCGCAGTTCCGCCAGAGCGTCGATGATATCCGAAAAGAACTCGGCGTTCAAAAGAAAATATTTGATCAAACAGGCGTTCTTAAAAAAGACCTTGAAAAAAATATCGAGGAGATTAACGCCGATCTTGACAGGCTCGATCAGAGAAAGAATGATATTACCCAGCTTGAAACCAAATTAACAAATGTAAGGCGTCTTGAAGATGAAATTAACAACAAAATGACGCGCTTCCTTAACGAACAGCGGCGCATAGAACAAATGGAAGAAAACTTTAATAATCTTATCAAGTCTTCGCAGTCCGTAAAAGAAAAACTCGATCAGGTGTCTTCTTCTGATGACATTCTGCAGGCTGTACAGGTACAGATACGCAAGCTTGAAGATTCGATTAAAGAAGCTGACGAAAAATACCAGCGCGTTGAAAAGAAGAGCGACGTGCTGGATCAGACCAACGAAGGAATTGACCGCAACTTTAAATCGCTTCAAAAAGCCGAGACTGCCATTAAAGACGCGCAAAAAGTTATCGGCGGTATTTCAGCGCAATTTAACAAACTGGAATCTTCGATTGAAGTTCTCGCGTCACAAAACGATAAAGCAACTAACGCCTCGGAAAAAATCACCTCGCTTGATGAATCGCTTGCGCAAATTGAAAAGCGCATAGCGGAAATGAATGTCGCCCGCGAGTGGCTTGCCCGCACAGAAACCGAATTAAAAGCTCTTGATAAGGACGCAAGAGCGCATGTAACTCTCTTTAAATCATTAGTTGATCGCGAATCCGGCAAAACAGAACCTGCAAGCAAGAACGCGCCGGCTCCTCAGGATCGTGAAAACATTTTAAGGCTTCGCGCAAAAGGCTGGACTGTTGAGCAAATCGCAAACGCTATGAAGAGATCAATAGGCGAAATCGAATTGACGCTTGAGATCGCTTCAAGGGACTGATTTTACTTGAATCAAAACACGTGGAATAATTATAAAAAAGCAAAAGAAAAATTTAAAAAGGAAACGGAAAAAATATCCGATTCTCTTCCAAAACTGAAAGAAATACAGCAAAAATTCGCGGACAGCCGAAGCGATTCAAAGAACGCTTCATATAAAGTTGAAACGCCTGTTGTGTATAACACCGCTCTTGACGAGATAACAATTAACGATGAAATAAAAATGATTTTAGTAGCAGATAACCCGGGAAGACGAGAACAGGCTGCGCAAAACAGGCGTTATCTTGTTGGACCATCAGGAAAAATAGCGCAAAAGTTTTTTCGCGATAATCCTTCGCTTGGGATTGATTTTCTAAAGAATGTAATAATTCTGAACAAGACTCCGGTTCACTCGCCGAGGACTGTCGAGTTAAAAGAACTATGTAAAATAGAAAAAACGCTGCCCTCTGTCCTTGAAAAATCGCAAGACTTTATGGCTTCTATACTGCTGGAATTCCATGAAGCTTTTGGCTGTCCTGTCTGGATTATCGGGTATTCGGAAATGCGCAAAGGAGGCATTTTTGAAGCATACACAAAAAAACTAAAAGAATTATACGCAAACAGGGAAGGAATGTACAAACAAATTTTCTTTTACAGGCATTTTTCCATGAACCAATTTACAATAGATTTAAAACAGCAGGCTCGGGACGGTGAAAGTCTTGAGAAGAATTTAAAAAAAATAGGCGCGGCATACAGGAAAAGAATTTTAGGTTAAATACGCCGCCTTTAAAAAAGGATAAAATTAACCTTGACAGTTTGTTTATGTAACTATTAGGATTAATCAACAGCCTCGCCCTGAAGGGGCGAAGTATTAAACCCTCGCCGCAAATCAAGGAGAGATTGTGCGTAAACTGATACCTGTCCTTCTGTTATTATTTTACTCTGCTCTCTACGCTCATGATATAGACGCCATAAACGCGGAATTAAACTTTTTAAAAGGATTTCAGGATTTTAGCTGGCTTGAAAAGCGGGATATAATAGTAAATAAATTGTTAAGTGAGGGCTATGTAATCGAGCAATCCAAAGATTCGGTATCTTTTTTAGGCGAACATCTGGGATACTCCTGTGTTTTTCTCTTTGAATTTTTGCTTGATAATTTTATAAAAGCGTATGTAATGATTGACGGCAATGAAAATATTTACAGAAATATAGTCATTAAAATAACCGAAGAATTCGGCATCCCCGGAATTATCAGGGACGACGGAAGACTGAGAACATGGATTATTCCTTATGGTCACATAGACGGAATGATTACAGCTCTTCATAACGAGAACTCAACGGTGATGTTGTATAACTTACATCTAAAGCCGGATGAAGAGAATGCGGAATAATAAAACCTGTGTTTACTAAGTCTACTATATATGCTAGACTGCCTGAACATGAATTTTGTTGAATCCGCTCTTTTAAATAACATAGATAATCCCGATTCACTTTTCATATTTCCAACTCAAATATCCTCATCCATGTGGGCGGACCATCTTCTGCGTTTAATGGCTACCGATAAAAACAGCGCAACAATTTCTATGGAAAAATTTATCGCATGGGACGATTTTAAAGCGGAATCGATTAAATCCAGAGTTCAAAATAAAAAAAGCATCCCTTCAGTTTTAAAAAAAATATTTATATCCAATTTATTAAAAGAAAACGCCGAAAATACGAAAGCCGGAAATACGCCTGTTTTTACGTCTTTAATTCAACCTATATGGGCGCATCACGCCATGCAATTCTCATCATGGCTTACTGCAATTCTGCCGCAGCTTGACGCATGGTTTAAAAAAACAACAAAATTAAACGCGGATTTTTTAAGCGAAGAAGCGAAAGAAGCCGCGGCGCATTTTAAAGGCGACGACAAGGATATGTATACTCTTGTCTGCCGTTACACGCATTTTCTTGACGAACACGGGCTTTTTGAACCTGCATGGGAAAAACCGCCTTTTAACAATAACGGTAAAGACTGCTTTCTCTTTTTTCCAGATTCTCTTTCCGATTATAGCGAGTATAAAGAAATACTTGCGCAAAGCGATCATGTAAAAATAATAAATGTGCCTGATTCTTTTGAAAACGGCTGTGATACATTTTTTTACGCCAACTCGCGAAGCGAGATATCCGAAGCATCCCTTTACATCCGCGCTCTTAATGAAAAAGGCGCTCAATGGGATTCCATAGCGGTATGTCTTGCCGATCCTGAAAATTACGAACCTTATTTGCTTCGAGAATTTACAAACAGAAATATTCCATTCGTAAGAAAAATAAGCAAAGCGTTAGCGGATTATCCCGCAGGCGCTTTCTTCCGCGAAGTCCTTGACTGCTGTTCTAGCGATTTTTCATTTTCTTCGGTTACATCTCTTTTAATGAATAAAAATCTTCCGTGGAAAGATACGGACAAGATAGAACAGCTCATTAATTTCGGAATGGAAAATAACTGCCTTTATTCATGGGTAGAAACGCTTGATGGCAAGGAAGAATATATTAATGTATGGGAAGACTCTTTTAAAAAACCTGTAAATTACTATAACAGCGATGTCGGTGATTTTTTTAATAATTTTAAAAGAAGACTTATCTCATTACGCGGCGCAAAAACTTTCGCGGAACTTCGCAGACAATATTTTACATTCCGAAGTCAATTTTTTAATATGGATATATGCGGCAAGGAAGCGAACAATGTTCTTTCCCGCTGCATTAAAGAATTAATGGAACTTACAGAGATCGAAAAAACATTCCCTGATGTTAAAACATCGGACCCTTTTTTATTTCTTACTGATTATCTCAGCGAAGTTTTTTATCTTTCCAAACCTGAATCCTCAGGCGTTTCTATCCTTCCGTACAAAGCAGCGGCTGCGGCTCCCTTTAAATGTCATGTAATAATAGGAGCCGGACACGAGAAACTCAGCGTTATATACTCAAAGCTCAATTTTCTTTCAAAAAAAAAGAGAGAAGAACTCGGTATAAACGACGAAGACGCGTCGGACGCGTTTATAAAAATGCATAAATACAATTCATTGCTAAAATCCGCGTTTTTTTGCAGCGAACATACTTTTTCCGATTACGCAATACCGCATCCAAAAACAGGCGCAGCATCTGAACCGAAACAGCGTTATGCAAAAGAAGCGGATATGAAAGAAAAGTTCTCTGATGATTATTACGATATGGAAATTTCCAAAACTTCACAGCCCGAGAGCCTGCATGAAAATCAGATTAGAGGATTTACAGAATGGAAAACAAGACACTCTTTTGATGTTTTCTCTGATAAAGAAGAAAAAACATTTAATTTTAATGCCGGAGATGAAATAAAAAACATTATTAAAAACAGATTTACTAAAGAGGGAAAATACAGAGTATCATCTTCTTCTTTACACACATATTTTCATTGTTCATTGAAATGGCTGTTTGAAAGCGTTTATTCGCTTCAAAGCGCGCAAATTGAAACAAGCCTCATGGCAGAAAATATTTCAGGCTCTGTTTATCATGCTGTTTTAAATGATTTTTTTAAAAAAATAAAAAGAGAAGGAAAACCCTTATGCGAACCTGAACAAAACAATACAGGTTATACTCTCCCCTCTCACTATAAAAATATTTTAATTAACAGCATAGATTCTGTATTTGACGGTTTTCCTGTAATTGAATCTGACAGAAAAACCAGAATAAGCTCTCTTACAAACAGGCTCCTTCAAGCCGGAAAAGATGATTTTTATTATCATCTTGAAAAATGCCTTGCGTATTTTTTATCGTTATTTGCAGGCTGTTTAATAGCGGGAAGCGAAAGTTATTATACGATTCAAAAAGACTCATATCTTTTAAACGGCTATGTTGACTGTATTCTTAAGGATAATTCTAACGGCGAAGATAAATATATAATTGTTGATTTTAAAAGAAAAACTATTCCAAAGCGCGCGGATTGCACAGCGCAGGATGACAATCCTCTTACAGATTTCCAGCTTCCCATGTATATAAATCTTGCAGAAGAAAAAGATAATATAAAAGTATATACCGCTCTATTTTACAGTATATTGAATTTGCAGCCGGAAGTTGTAATTGGAACAGTTACCGATATTAATGAAAAAATCACTCCTAAAAAACCTGAAGACCGAATAACGCGCGGCGATGACCTCTATAAAAAAATATTTAAAGAGTTTGAAGAAAAAACAGAACAATTCGCAGATGAAATAAAATCGGGCAATCTTACGATTTTCCCAAAAGAAAATAATGATTGTCTTACATGCAATTACAACCGTATTTGCAGGACAGTTTATATTATAGATCGTGAAAATAATTATTCACTGAGGAAAGATTAATGGATTTAAAAACCAACAGCCGGGATTTGAATGAAGAACAAAAAAAAGCAGCGTATTGTGAAGAGAACGCGGTTATTACAGCCGGCGCAGGTTCAGGTAAAACAAGAGTATTGGCTAGTCGTTTTGTATGGCTACTCACAGAGAAAGGTTTTAAGGTTAATGAAATTTTAACTCTTACCTTTACAAAAAAAGCAGCCGTTGAAATGAACAAAAGAATTCATTCTCTTGTTTCAGATATAGCGTTAAACGAAAGCGGCATAAAAGCCCAAAGAGCAAAGGACGCTTTGAATGATTTTATTCACGCCAGAATTCAAACCTTCGATTCTTACGGAGTCTCTATCGTAAAGCAATGTTCGTCCCGTTACGGTATAAGCCCGGATTTTAAAATAGACGAAGAAAGATGTAGAGCGCTTGCTTTGGAAACATCTTATCCTTTTTTTATAAGGCATCGTCATCATCCCGCAGTAAAAAAACTGTATTCAAATAACCAGCCTCAAACAATAGTAAACGATATATTCGCGGATATTTTATTACATTACTGCAGAATAGATAAGCCTGTTGAATTTATAGAAGATGTAAAAACTCAATTTACCATACTCTGTTCTGAATGGAAAAAAAAGCAAAATGAACTTTCTAAGATTTTTAATGATACAAAAAATATTATTTTTGAAAACCCTTCGCTTCTTCCTGAACTTGCGCCGATAATTGAAAAATTTGATAAAAAAGAAATTATTATACCTGAACCTGATGTTCTTCGAAGTTATTTTGATTTCCTTTTAAAACTTCCAAAAGATGAATGTATGGAGAAAGCCGAATCGCATCATATACAAAAAATTATTATGGATTTTCTTGTATTTCTTGATAGTTTCAATTCTCATAATTTAAACCTGCAAAAAGGAAAAAGAACTCAGAATCCCGCAAAGGATAAGGTAAGAGAGATACGCGATTATTTTGGAGGAATTGTTTCTCTTTCAATTTCCTGTCTTCAAGCAGGTTTTATAATATCAATGGCTTCATTATTATCAGAGCTTCAGGATCGCTATTTAACAAAAAAAAGAACGGAAGGCGTTTTAACTTTTCATGACGCCGCCAATCTTTCAAGAAACGCTCTTATAGAACAGAAAGATATCAGGCAAAGCGAAAAAGAATCATTTAAAGCGATAATGATCGATGAGTTTCAGGATAACAATGAGCTTCAAAAGGATATTTTATTTTTGATTTCAGAAAAATTGAATATCTGCGAAGACGGCGTGCCTGAGGCGGATATGCTTTGCAAGGATAAATTATTCTTTGTGGGCGATGAAAAGCAGTCGATTTATCTTTTCAGAGGCGCTGACGTTTCAGTATTCAGGAAATTAAAAAACGAAATCGGGAGCGAAAATCTTCCTTTAAAAATAAACTATCGATCTTCTCCCGCTTTAATAGGCGCGTTTAACGCTATTTTCGGCGGCAGTAAATTTGATCCTAATGGCATAAGCGCTCTTCATGAACATTCATCCGTTTTTGCGCCGGCAGAGAACCTTCCTTTTTATGAAGCCGAATACACTCAACTGGAATCAGGGTGCGGCAATGAAGGAAAGCTTACAATTTCTGTTCTTGATAAAAATGAAGAAGCGGAAACAGAAGAAACAAAATTGACTGCCTACGAGAATGAAGCGCGTTATACCGCGGAAAAAGTAAAAGAGCTTTTAAATGGCGGCAAATACAAATCAGGCGATATCGCAATTCTTATCCGCGACACAGGTAAGCAGAATTTATATGAAAAACATTTAAGAATTTTAGGAGTTCCTTATACATGCGAAAAAATAAACAATTTGTTTTACGCAGGTCCTGTAAACGACATTTTATCGGTTCTAAGGCTCGCGGCAAATCCTGTTGATAGAGCGGCATACATAGAAATGCTCCGCTCTCCTTTCGCGGGTTTTTCTCTGCCTTCCGCTTTAAAATGCATGACTTATTTTTTTGAAATAGAAGATGAAATAACTGCTTTTGAGGAAATACCTGAAGAAAATCTTGATCTTAACGAAGAAGAAAAAGCAAGATACAAAAAAGCGATGGAAATATATAAATCCGTTAAAAACGGCATGGAAAAGAAAAGTATCTGTGAGCTTGTCAGTTATTTATGGCATGAACAGGGTTATCGCTATGAAACCGAGTGGCATGCGCAAACAGCCGCATACGGAGAAATGTACGATTATCTTTTTCATCTCGCGGCAAAAGCAGACGCGAAAAATCAATGCCTTTCAGCATTTACGGATTCAATGATTGAATTAAGAAACTCAGGCGGAGAGCTGTTATCTGAAACGGCGCTTCCTCTTGAACGCGCGGACGCAGTACATCTTATGACAATTCATAAAAGCAAAGGTTTGGAATTTCCGGTTGTTTTTCTCTGCTGCTGCGGTAAAAAGAGTCAGAATGACAAATGCGATGTCGTGTATAAATCGGATAAGGCAGGCGTTGTATTCAGCCCCCCTGCTCCCGATGATTGCCGTCAATACGCGGGAACCAAAAGCAATTATTTCTGGGAACAGGCAAGCGAAGAAATAAGAAGAAAGCGAACCGCGGAACTGCGCCGTCTTCTTTATGTTGGAATGACAAGGGCAAGAAATGAACTGCATATTACGGGTTTTATCGACCTTAAAAATAACGAAGATATAAAAGATTTCGCGTTATTATTAAAACAAAATATAGAAGCAAAATGCGAGGACAAAGAATATTTAATAGAAGGCGATTCAATTATAAATAATGATACATTATTCGGTCTTTTGCTGCCGCCTATTGTGTCTCATATCAGCGAAGAAGAAAATGATCCGAAGTCAAGTTTTTTTAAACTTGAAAAAATACCTGTGTATACAGAGGAGTATTTAAAAAAACAATCTAAAAAAGGAACAGGCGTATTAAATAACAGAAGAGGAATTAACGAATATATTAAAAAAACAGAATCATTCTATAAAAAAGCAAAAATAATTAATACTCCTGTTCTTAAGGATAATCACGTATCGCCTGTATCTTTAAAAAGAGACGAAGATGAAACATCTGCTAAAAATGTTTCATATAACATCGATTTTTCTGGAAGCGCGTCTGATGATGTTTTTAATAAAGTAGACTCTATGCTGGAACGTTTTTCCAAAAACGGCGATGACGGCGCGGAAAAATTCAACTCAGGCAGTTTCGGGACAATCGCTCATATCTGCGCCGAAGCTTTATTAAATAAACAGGAAGCACAAATACCTGCTAATATATCAAGTTTATTAAACCCTGATGAATTAAAAACTCTGTTGGAAGCCGGAGAGGAGCTTGCCCGCAGGTTTGTTGACTCTCCGCTTGGAAAAATCGCGCAAAACGCGGATCTGAGAGAAAATGAATTTTCATTCAGAACATTGATAAAAAACAATGAAGGCAAGGAAATATTCATTAACGGAACTGTAGACCTTTTCTTTGAGGACAGCGATTCAATCCATATAGTGGATTTTAAAACCGACAACAGGGAGATACCCACAGAACACACGGCGCAAATGACATGTTATTTCCGCGCAATCTCCGCTTTATTCGCTGTTCCCTCCAAAAAACAATGCCGTGCATGGCTTTACTACCTGCGTTCAGGGCACGCGGTTGACATGACTGAAAGAGTGAAACAATTTAATCTGGGGCAAAGAACATTTTTATGATATAATTCCTAATAAAGGAGATATCATGAGCAAGTTTAATCCCGAAGAATTATCAGGCTTCGCAAGGCATTACGGATTTCATTATGACGGTATAAATCCGCAGGCTCTTGTAAAAGAAGTTTTAAATGAAATGGAAAAGGGTTTGAGCGCGGATAAAAATGAAGGAGCCGTTTCCAGTCTTCCAATGATTCCGTCTTACATAACCCCCATTACCAATATTCCTTACGGCAAGACTGTACTCGCGCTTGACGCGGGAGGCACAAATCTTCGCGCAAGCCTTGTATATTTCAATGAAAATTCCGAAGCAATCGCGCAAGGAACAACCAAGACACCGATGCCGGGAACAAACGGCAATGTAACAGCGGAACAATTCTTTAACTCTATCGCGGACGCCGCGCTTCCGCTCCTTAAAGATGCAAAAATAGAAGGAATTGGTTTTACATTTTCCTATCCTATGGAAATAACTTCCGACGCGGACGGGATTTTACTTGGTTTCAGCAAGGAAGTTGACGCACCTGACGTAATCGGAAAAGCCGTAGGCAAAGGTCTTCGCGAAGCTCTCGCCGCAAAAGGGTATAAATACACAGGTCCCATCGTTATGTTAAACGACACGGTCGCTACCCTGCTCTCCGGTCTTGTGTCGATTTCACCTGACGGCGAAACTGTGCGCACACGAAATGATTTTAAAGCCGAAAGCGGACCTGTTATCGGTTTCATTCTTGGCACAGGTTTTAACACGGCATACCCTGAATCAAATATCCCGAAAATAAAATTTAATTCAAGCTCATCGCCTCAGATTGTCGTATGTGAAACCGGAAACTTCGATATAAATTATCTCGGGCAGCTCGATAAAGAATACGACAGCACCACTAAAAATCCAGGAGGATATCATCTTGAGAAAGCTACAGCGGGCGCCTACCTTGGACCATTAACCCACCATATCCTTAAACAGGCAATAAAAGATAAAATTATACAATTTAAAAAATCAGACGAGCTTATTGCTATGCCTCATTTGGAAACAAGATACTTAAATGAATTTTTTCATGCGCCGCTTTCAGCGCAGGGACCGCTTGGCTCTCTATTTGCGCCTAACGAAAGCGACGCTCTCGCCGCGGTTCAATATATTACTTCTATTGTAACGGAACGCGGCGCGCTTTTTTCCGCCGCTGTGTTAGCCGCTATAATTAAGCGCATCGATCACAGTTTTGAACCTTTCTCTCCTGTGCGCATCGCGGTAGAAGGAACAACATATATGATTTACAAAGGAATGCGCCGCGCGCTCGAATCACATCTTCATCAAATACTGTACAAGGATAAACCTCGCCCATATATTATATCGCCTGTGGAACAGGCAAGTCTTTTCGGCGCGGCGGTTGCGGCATTAAGCCGTAAATAAAACAGGAGAAAATATGTCTAATAAAAATCAGAATATTCCATTGCGAAGCGAAGTTGCAATCCGCGATACATGGGACTTGTCTGCGCTTTTCACAGACGACGACGAATGGAACAGATCGCTTTCAGATTTCGAAAAAATGATAGAAAAGATTTCTTTTTATCAGGGTACGCTTTCGAAATCGGCGAATCATCTTGCGGATTATCTTGATTTTTCACGCGATATGGGAATCCTCGGCGAAAAACTTGGCTCTTACGCTTTCTTAAGGCAATCCGAAGATGAAGGAGCGCCTGCAGCGCGAACCATGCTTGGAAAAATAACAATGGCAAGCGCAAAAGCTCAGGCTGAATCCTCATGGGATAATCCGGAAATTCTTGCCATTCCTGAAAATAACATGAACGCTTTTCTTAAAGAAGACAGATTAAAAGATTATCGTATTTATCTTCAAAAAATTATCAGGTATAAACCTTATATTTTAAGCGACAAAGAAGAGAGAATCATGGCGCTTCACAGTGAAGGGGAAAGAGCGATTAACGACACGTTTTCCGTTCTTACAAATGTTGATTTTAATTTCGGCACAGTGGAAACCCGTGATGGAAAACGACCTTTAACCCAGTCTACATATTCTGTTTTTATGGAAGATTCGGATCGCGATGTACGAAAACGCGCCTACTGTTTATTTTATGATTGTTTCAACGCGCATAAAACAACTTTAGGAAGCCTTTATTCGGGCTCCGTTAAACAGGATGTAATTAACGCGAGAATCAGAGGACATTCCTCAGCGCGTGCTTCGGCTCTTTTCCCGGATAATGTCAGTGAATCGGTCTATGATAATTTAATAAAGGCGGTCAGCGGTAAACTTGACATATTACACCGTTACTACTCCTTTCGCAAACGCGCTCTCAAATTACAGGAATTACGCCATTATGACGTTTATGCCCCGCTTGTTTCATCTGTAAAAATGACAACAACATGGAATGAAGCTGTAGACATCGTAAGCAACGCGCTTTCACCGTTAGGTGACGAGTATGTCTCCGTTCTGCGGGAAGGTCTTTTAAACCGCTGGGCGGATCGTTACGAGAATAAAGGAAAACATTCAGGCGCGTATTCCGCAGGCTGTTTTACAGGAGAGCCTTATATTCTAATGAATTATAAAGATGATTCAATCCGCGATGTATTTACACTGGCGCATGAAGGCGGACATTCAATGCATTCATGGTATTCCGCGAAAAATAATCCTTTTATGCAGTACAATTACACGATTTTTGAAGCGGAAGTCGCAAGCACATTCAACGAAGAACTTTTATTCCGTTATCTTTTAAAAAAGACCGACAACAGGGAAACGCGCTTTTATTTAATCAACAAACACGCCGATGATCTTTTGGCGACACTTTACCGCCAAACAATGTTCGCCGAATTTGAAAGCATTACCCACGCGCTTGAAGAAAGCGGCACTCCTCTTACAACGGATTTACTGCGAAGCGAATACCGAAAACTTCTTGAAAAATACTTCGGCTCTGAAATGATTCTTGAAGAAACAAGTGATTTGGAAGGTTTACGCATCCCGCACTTCTACCGCGCGTTCTATGTTTATAAATACGCGACAGGAGTATCCGCCGCTCTTGCGCTTGCGGACAAAGTCTTATCGGGAAGCGCAAAAGAAAAAGAGGATTATTTTACCTTTTTAAAATCAGGCGGCTCACGCTTCCCCATTGACGCGTTAAAAGCCGCAGGCGTAGACATGAGTTCTCCCGATCCTGTGAATGCCGCTTGTGAAGCTTTTGGAAGCTTGGTTACCGAGCTTGAGAAAATGTTATAGTTATAGTTTTTAAAATGAGATTAACATTTTTCGGGCAACCCGGATTTGAACCGGGGACCTCTTGTATGTATTAGCACCGAACAATGTTGGTCTCTGTTGATCATAATATAGAAGACAAATACGTTTGTCAAGCAAAAAACAGCGTTGATAAGCATTGATCAATGAAGAATAATGCGTTTTTCTCATCTTTTTTTTCTCATTACTTAATAACTTTTTATTTGTTGATAAAACGAAACAATTATATTGAACGGTCAATTAAATTAAGTTTTGTAAACTAAAAAATATTTTATTTATTTAACACATAATATGTATATCTGTTATCACCGATTTTTTTTATTATTCCATCATTTACCATTTCTCGGAATATATCTCTCACTCGACCTTCACTTAGTCCAATAACGTTAACAAGCTCATTGACTCTTGCCTGCCCCTCTTCTTCTAGATACTTGATAACAGCTTGCTTCCTATCGGCTGTAATGGTCGATTGACGGTCGATTGGCAGTCGATTGCCAGCCGCTTGGTTATTGCTTGAAATATTTCCCGCTGTTCTCTTAAATGAAACCTTAAAAAAACTATCAAGTTCAAATTCCGGTTCTGCGATATTTGCTTCTTTTGCGGCGGCTTTCATGCGCATGATGCCTGTTCCCATTTGTTCTATGTAGCCAATTCTGAGAAGCATACTGGCAATATTTGGATTACGGGATATGCTGATTTTTCCAAAGTTATCACGATTTATACCTTTGCAGACACCGCCCGGACTGACTATGTCCACACGGTCGCTGTAGACCTCAACCATAACCCTTGCGCCTTTTTCAAAGTAATCCCTGTGGCATACGGCGTTTACTATAGCTTCACGAAGAGCGTCTTCCGGGAGTTCAAGAATATTTTTACGTTGTAAGCCTTCAATTTTAAAAGTAACTCGCAGATGTTTTTTTAAGAAAATAATGGCGTCATCTACATTGCTGACTATATCGCTTTTTAGTTCCTTGGCATCCAAAATGTATGATTTATCTGTACCTTTAAAAAGAGCGCATACTACCTCGGCATGGTGGAAAAATACATCATCATCATTTTTCCTAAAAAACAATGCTCCGGCATTAGTAAAGCAGAACTTTCCTCCTGAATAACCTGCGCAGTTTAGGTTTTTAAGAATTGCTTCTTTATTGAGCACATTACTAATTTTGGTGATTTTTATAAAGCGATTATATGCCGTTTCATTGAATTGTTCGGATATCTGTAAATCATCACGTACAATTTCATCGTATCTAACCCGACCCTCCGTCTGGAAAAACTCGACAATGCTGTTTCGTTCAAGCTTCTGAGAATTTGGACC
>JGI24694J35173_10000438_pt1 | contig 39770 bp, 34 predicted proteins | sample TergutCo191P1_FD_35173 | JGI IMG/M metagenome (IMG submission 35173) | reverse complement strand
CAAGGGGGGCCCTCAATGAAACGTGTTCCACCCCCCTCCATACAACCTCTAAACGGCCCCACCCGCCGCTATGGAAAAAACAACGCCCACATTCAATGGAGACTTTTGGGAGTCCACAATAGAAGAGAGGTGGGTGGGGGGGCCTGAATTGCCTGAAACGAAGTCACCCGCGCTGAGTTGACGACTTTGTTGACGTTACCCCAAAAATAACCAACATGCTTAGGGCAATTCCCCAAACGACAGCCGGGCCTGCGGACAAGTCCCACCAAAAGGCGGATAAAAGGCCACCCACCAACCCCAGGGAGCTGCCCAAATACCCAAGCAATAATTTGTTCTTATGTCGGGCAACACCATATACGCCCACAGCCGGAAACACCAACGTGGCAAAAACGAGATAAATGCCGGCAAACTGGACGGAGACTGTGACAAATGCGGCAAAAAACAAATAAAACCATTTGCCAGAAATGAGGGAGGGGAAGCGGAAGAGAAGGAGGGCGAAGAAAGCGGCAGCACTTCCAAGCAAAGCGATTTGGGACCAGGAAATAAACAGGAGTTGCCCGGCGAGCAAGTCTTTCAGGTGCTCGCCAACATGGGCGTTTTGGCTCAGCACAAGCAAGACGAGGGTTGCCGACAGCACAAAAATGCAGCCAATGGTCGGCTCCTCAATTTTTGGGTAGCGTTTTTCAACATACATGAAAAACAACCCCCCGGCCAAGGCGCATAGGAAAGCAAGGCCTTGGACGGCAAGGGCATAGACCAGCGTGCCTTCCCATTCGTGAAAAAGAAGCACGGCCATAAATGCCCCCATCGCCGCCAGCTGGGCGATGGCCAAGTCGACAAAAATAATTCCACGTTTGACGACTTCCGCCCCGAGTGGCACGTGGATTGTTGAAATGAGAATGCCGGCAACCAGCGCCGGGAAGAGAATGGAAAGCTCAGAAATGCTCACTTGCCACCCCCTTCCCCTTTGGAGAGCAAAATTTGAATGGTTTTTTCAAACAGTTGCCAAAGGTCCTCTGTTCCTCCTCCACCGACGGTGAAAGGCAATTCCACGTGCGGAATTCCCGTCTTGGAAGAGAGCCATTGAGCCGACTTTGGGCTTTCAAAGGGTGCATACTCAATGAGGGCGACACGTTGAGCTTTGGCAACCTCCACCAGTTGGGACAAACGCTGCAAAGTGGGGGGCAGCCCAGGCAAAGGTTGCAGTGTGCCCGCATAGACGATGCCTAACCACTCATACATATAAGACATGTTCATTTCATTCGAAATAACCCGCATTCCTTTGAGGGGCTCCGCTTGTTTGGCCCATATTTTAATTTGGCTTTTCAGTTTTGAGCTGAATTTTTGGTGGCGTTCTTCAAAGAAGGTTTTGTGCTCAGGCGCTAAGGCAGAAAGCCGTTTCAAAATGACATCCGCAACCGGCAGCAGGTTGTGTGGATTCAAATGAACGTGGGGGTTGCCTTCGGGATGCAAGTCACCCAGGCTTCGGTCAATTTTCTTTGGAATTTCAATCATTTTGACATATTTTGTCGCCATGATGGCATGTTCACCATGCTCTTGGACGGAGGGGCCTCCTGCGTTTTTCTGGAGGGTGGGGAGCCAACCTTCCTCGAGGCCTCCGCCTGAGCAGACGAGCAAATCCGCTTTGCGCATTTGCGCAATGAGGCTGGGGCGTGCGGTGGCGAGATGTGGGTCTTGCTGCGCTGTGGTTGCAGTGAAAATGTTGACTTTATCGCCCGCAATTTCAAGGGTTAGGGAGGCCCACTCTGGCGTACATGCAAAAACATTCGGTTTTTTTGCTTCAGCCGAAACAGCAAGGAGGGCTGAGGCCAAAAATATAAACAGGTTATTTTTCATGTGTGCTTTCCTTTTTTAAAACTCATGCGCTGCATGTGCGCCCAGGGTGAGGGTATATTGCAAAACGACTTGGTGGTCTGCTTTGTTGTGGGTTGTGCTATGGTTGTATTGAAAACGGAAACGGCTGAATTCACTGATGTTATATTCAGCTAGGAACGTGAGCATCCACGGGTTGCGGTTGCCTGAGTCCAGAGAGGTGCTTTCAAACCCAGCCGGTGGTTTTCGTGGTGCATTCAAAAACGCATAACGGGCGCCAAGGCGATAGCTGTGCATAAACTTATAGATGGCTTGCGCATAAAACCCCGAAGTTTTTGTGTTTGCAAAAGCGGATGTGAAGCCATTGTCATAATGGCCTTTTTCATTGCGGAACAAATATTCTGCCTGCAGGGCAAGCCCCGTCCTTTTGTCGTTGCCTTGTGGCGCATAGGTGTATTTAACATCCACGCTGTATAAGTCGTTTTTCCCGCCGAAAACCAAACCATCGGCCTCCCTTCCTTGGCTGTTTTTGGCATGCAAATAATAAGCACCCAGGCGCCAAACGTGGCTTATTCCAATGTCCCCGCCGACGCGGGCATAGGCGATAAATAAGCCAGGCGTATTGCCCGCAGCGCTTGCGGGAAAGCCTCGGCCGCGAAAAATGCCACCGCCCACCTCAGCATACAAATCCGTTGGCAAAACCATTGAAGCCTGGATACCATCCTCGCTGAATGCGTCGTTCAAATAAGCGCGGTACGGCAAGGGCCTGTCGATGAAGCTGTCCGCATGTTTGTGCATTTCATTCATAGAGCCAAATATGGGCAGCATGCGGCCTGCTTTGATGCTTAGGCCAAGTGGCAGCCCAAAAGTTTTGAGGAAAGCCTCTTCCAAGCCCACCTCGTCTTTGCCATTTCTCTCAGCGACGGAGAGTGTGAGTGCGCCATAGAGTTTATGGTCCACATTGGCCATGAGACGAATGGAGGACTCGTCAAGAGAAAAGCCTTTGCCCGCCCGCCTGCCTTCGTTGCCCGTCTGAAACCCCGGAATGTTTGTGGCGTCTTTTGAAAAAAAGCCATATTTTTCGCTCAAAACGATTTCCATGCTTGGATTGAAAACAGATGGGCCCAAGGCAGGTGCATGGTGTTTTGATTCAGCGTGTGCGCCAGCCTCCAGTTTTTGAATTCTTTCTTCCAATTCTTCTTCTGCTGTTTGCTTGCGCTGCTCCGTTGAAACAGCCGAAGGCGCCACAGCCTCCAAAATGGGGGACGTGTACTCTGCCACGGGTTGCTCTCTCGGAAACTCTGCGGGCTCAGCAGGCTCCGTGGCGAACGCGAAGGGGGTTGACCATAGGAGGCAAAATACGAGGCCCGTGGGCGAGGGTAAAAGCGGGAAGGGCAGCATTCGAAAACGGCAATCATTCTCATTTGCAAAATAAGCCAAGGTGCTTGTCTCCGTTGTTACGGACGCTAACAGTAGAAAGGGTCGAATTTGAAAATGCGAACCATTATCGTTTAAAAAATGTAGAGGCAAGTATTTTTTTGTTCAGACTGCTTTTGGGCAGTGAGCTCTTTGTTTTACCCTGCACGCACCCATGAAAAGGAGCAGGTTTTGCAACCTAGGGCGAACGGCCCATTCAAGCCAGTGGCAGTGTTGGAGTCCCAAATGTCCTGCTGCCGTTTTGGCATGGTGTATGTGCGGTGGAGGGGGGCCTGTCAGGCTATGAAGCACAAATTATATGCAGGTTCATTGACACGCTGGGCTAGGTTGTGCTAGCCTCCAAGGGTAACACAAGGCTTGCAAAAACAATTATCCCAAAAACAAGCGCCGTTTTGCTTTTGGTTCTGCATTCAGTTCCCGCCTTATCCCCGCCAAGAGAATTTCCTGAGCCAGAAAATTTCAGTACCCATACCCGCCCTCAACTCTAAAACAAGGAATGGAAACCGTTTACTACATTCTGTTGTTGGACACTGATTTAAGCCACCCAGGGCGCTATTGGCAATCCAACTAAATGCTATCAACAAAGCATGTGGAAGCGCAAGTTGGCATAAACTTGTTAGGGCATTACACGGCTTTCTTTTTTAAATGGATAGCAAATGAAAAAATACATAGTGCTAATGCTTAACGTCTTCCTGTTCAACATGGTTTTGGCAGAAGAAACGCAAACATTGACACTTGCTCCAGATGAAATTGAAGTCCTTTTTTTCAAACAAAACCTGCAACTCATTGCTGAGAACATGAACATTGAGCTTGCAGATGCAGAAATAACGCAAGCCAAATTATGGGACAATCCAACGCTCTCCATTGGCGATGTCAACTTGTGGAGCACCAGAGGGCAGCGTGAGGGAAAAAAAGAGGCGATTCCTCCCTTGTTCGGTTTCTTTGCCAGAAACACACAATTCAGCATAGAGCTCAGTCAACTGATTCAGATTTCAGGGAAAAGACAGAAGCTCGTTCGTCGCGAAAGAGTTTCAAAAGCGATTGCAATTCAAGAATTTGAAGATTTGCTTCGCAATTTAAAAGTGGAACTGCGAAAATCTATTCACGAAATTATTTATATTCAAGCATATCAAAAAACCCTAGAAAATCAAATAGAGGTTTTTTCACAGATTGTAGAAAAATACAAGCATCAAGTGATGCAGCGGAATTTTGCAAAACATGAATTGTTGAGATTGCAAGCATCGCTTTTTGAGCTTGAAAACGAATTCCAAGAAAATCAAATAAGTTTGAACGAACAACTCAAAATTCTTCGGACTTTGCTGGGATTGAAAGCGTTGACATCCATTGAAATAAAAGACAGAGGGCGTTCAATCTCTTCTCCTCAAAACATGAGATTGGACACTCTCATTGGAACAGCTCTGGAGAATCGACCTGATATCAAATTGTCAGAACTGCAAATAGAATATTTTGAAAAATCTTTGAGTTATGAAAAGTCGCACCGCATACCTGATTTGACTCTCAGCGTTCAATATGATCGTTTTGGCGGAGTATGGAAAGATTTCATCGGATTCGGAATAGCCATTGGTTTGCCAATCTTGGATTTAAATCAAGGCAAGATAAAAACAGCTCGAATAAGCCAAAAACAGCGCCAACATATGGCACGACAAAAACAAAATCAAGCTCAGCATGAGATAGCAGAGTTTTTCAACAATTATTCGCAAGCATATGACTTTTATAACAAAATAAACGACAGCGTCTTGTCAATAGAGTTTGACAACATGCTGGAAATCTATGCAAAAAACTTTTTGAACAGAAACATTAGCATGCTTGAATATGTTGATTTCATGGAGACTTATAAATCCAACAAGCAAATATTTTTGAAAGCCAGAAAAAACCTAAATATTCAGCTCGAAGAGTTGCAACACAAAGTAGGCTCGGATATTCAACAATGAAAAACATCATAAACAAGACAACTCTCATCTTCGTTGCTATATTTTTGTTTTCTTGCTCCGAGAATGTGTCAAAACAGAAGGCGGCACAACAAAATCCGCCGACCCAAGAAACGATAACTCCATCATTTCTCAAAGATGTTCAAACCACAAAAGCCAAACTAGGCAATCGAGAAGAAGAACTTATTTTAACAGGAAAAGTAGAGTTCGATCCAGACAAAACAATTCATTATGCACCGCTTATAAATGGGGTTGTGGATCGCGTCTTTTTCTCTCTTGGAGATAAAGTTGAAAAAGGGCAAGCGTTGCTCGAGCTTCGAAGCACAGAACTGAGCACTTTGCAATCCGAATATGTCTCCATGGAAACCGGAGAAAAAATAGCACAACGTCACCTGATGGCTGCTCAAGCCATGTATGAAGATAAGATGTTGTCTGAAAGAGAGTTAATAGAAGCTCAGGGCAAATTAAGGCAGGCCCAAGCAGCACTCAAGAAAATTAAAACGGATATGGCGGTGTTCGGTGCCAACAAGGGCAATGGCTCATTCTCCATAAAAGCCCCAATGACAGGACATGTTGTATACAAAAAAGTATCCGCAGGAACTACCATTTCCGCAGACAGCGAACCTTTGTTTGTTATTTCTGACTTAGGAACTGTTTGGATTAGTGCCAACGTTTATGCCAGCAGCCTTTTGTTTGTCCGAGAAGGCATGGATGCAGAAATAACAACTCTGTCATATCCAGGTGAAACATTTTATGGAAAAATCAATTCTTTGTCTCAAGTTTTTGATCCCGAAGAAAAAGTGCTCAAAGCACGAATTATAATGAAAAACACAGAGCTAAGGTTCAAGCCTGAAATGTTTGTGGCAATAAAATTAAAAAACGAAACAAAAGAACGCTTCGTTTCTATTCCGTCAGATGCTCTTATTTTTGATAAAAACCGTTATTTTGTTGTTACCATGGATTCTTCAAAAAAATTTATGATTAAAGAGGTTGTTCTGGAAGGGCGTCATGAGAAGACTTCATATCTCTCGAAGGGATTGTCCGAGGGTGAAGACGTTGTCATTAAAAATCAACTGCTTGTTTATTCTGGTCTAAACAAAAACTAATGCATAAGTTTGTAGAAAAAATTATTGCACTTTCGCTTCGCAACCATGTGCTTGTCTTATTTCTGACAGGCGTATTGTTTGTTGCAGGGCTTGTTTGTTGGAAAAACACGCCTATTGAAGCTTATCCAGACGTAACCAATACTCGTGCAAGAATTATTACTCAATGGCCTGGGCGCAGCGCTGAAGAAGTAGAAAAATTTGTAACTCTACCCATCATGCGCGAAATGAATACCATTCCGAACAAAACGGATGTTCGTTCAATCTCTTTGTTTGGACTCTCTGTCATCACTGTCATATTTGAAGACCATATAGACGACTTCTTTGCCCAACAATATGCATCAAACCGGATGCAAGGGCTTGGCTTACCTGAAGGTGCTGACCCTTCTATTGAGCCACCTTCTGGTGCCACTGGGGAAATTTATCGCTATGTTCTGGAGAGCCATTTGCCCATTCGGGAGCAATCTGCAATCAACGAATGGGTGATAGAACGAGAATTGTTGTCTGTTCCTGGAGTGGCAAGCATTGTCAGTTTTGGCGGCGAAAAAAAGATATTTGAAATCAAGGTTAACCCGATTGAGCTCATTAATTATAATCTCTCACCCTTAAAAGTTTATGAGGCTGTTTCCAAGAGCAATATTAACGTAGGGGGCGACGTTATTCAAAAAGGAAGCCAGGCTTTTGTAGTCAGGGGCATTGGCTTGCTCGAAAGCATAGAGGATATTGAAAATATATTAATCGAAGTTAAGGGTGGAACCCCCATTCGTGTCAAACAAGTCGCTTCTGTGAGTGTTTCATCCAATCCACGCTTGGGCCAAGTTGGGCTTGCTGAAAATGATGATGTTGTTCAAGGCATTGTAATTATGCTTCGAGGGCAAAACCCCGGGGAAGTCATTGCTCGTCTAAAAGAAAAAATAGAAGAGCTTAACAATCGAATATTGCCGGAAAATATTCGAATAAAACCCTTCTTAGATCGCACAACCTTAATCCATTCTACTCTGCACACTGTGTTGAAAAATTTGCTGGAAGGAATTATTCTGGTTTTTTTGGTCGTCTTTATTTTTCTTTATAATTGGCGAACCTCCCTCATTGTTTCCTCCGTCATCCCATTGTCATTTTTATTTTCCATCATCATGTTGAAAATACAGGGATTACCTGCAAATTTGATATCCATGGGAGCTTTGGACTTCGGACTCTTGCTCAAAGGAACGCTCGTCATTGTCGAAATTATATTCGTTGCACTGGAAAAACGTTCTCGTGAATTGGGTGAACGGTTTTCTACCGTCCTTAAAAGTGGACTCATTAAAAAAAGCGCCGGCAGCGTAGCATCCCATATTTTCTTTGCTCAATTTATACTTGTGGTGGCTTTATTTCCCATATTCTCTTTTCAAAAAGTAGAAGGAAAAATGTTTGCCCCATTGGCCTTCACTCTGGGTTATGCATTGTTGGGTGCCCTTATTTTGGCTTTAACTTATGTCCCCGTCATGTGTAAATTGCTTTTAACAAAACCACTCAAAGAGAAAGGCAATTTCATCAGCCGGACATTCATTTCAGCAGTCTATAAAATATATTCGTTCAGCTCTCAATATAGAAAATGGACTCTTTTTGCTTTTATTTCATTAATCATCATTTGTATTGTACGTTTTAGTTTCTGGGGGACTGAATTCATTCCAAGCATGAACGAAGGTGCTATTTATATTAGGGCAACAATGCCCAATAGCGTCAACTTGGATGAATCTGTAAAAATCACAAAACAAATGAAACAAAAATTGCAAGCGTTTGATGAAGTCGAATTTATTCTAACACAAACAGGCCGTCCAAATGATGGCACAGATCCCACAGGTTTTTTCAATATAGAATTCCATGTGCAGCTGAAAGAAGAACAAAAATGGATGCGGAAAATAAAAAAAGATAGCTTGCTTGACGAAATGAAAGAGGCTTTGGAGGTTTATCCTGGAATTGTTTTTGGCTTTAGTCAACCCATACAAGACAACGTTGAAGAATATGTTGCCGGAGTTAAAAGCTCTCTTATCATTAAAATATTTGGAGAAGACCTTCGCCAACTGGAAGAGCTTGCAACTCAAACTGCCAGAGTCATTTCGGGCGTTCGAGGGATTGAAGACATCAATGTTTTTAATAGTATAGGCTTGCCAGAATTGCAAATAAAACTTGAAGAGTCTCGCATGGCTCAATATGCGGTTTCCATGGCTGATGCGCAGGCAGTTATTGAGATGGCTATTGGAGGAAAGGCTGTTTCAAAGTTTTATGAGGGGGAGAGGACTTTTGACATCAAAATAAGGTTTCAAAAAGACTTTCGAGACACCGAAGACAAAATCGGAAATATTCTCATCCCAACAATGGACGACAAATATGTTCCGTTGAAAGAAATCTCCGACATTCAATTCATCACCGGCCCAACGTTTATATATCGTGAAGGCAGCAGTCGCTATGTAGGTGTTGGGTTTGCTGTGCGAAATCGTGACTTAGGTTCAACCATTGCAGAAGCACAGAAAAAAGTAGCTGAGCATGTTCAATTAAAACCTGAAAACAAAATGGCTTGGGCAGGAGAATTTGAAAGTCAACAACGAGCAATAGGCAGCTTAATGCTGATTATTCCCACCGTGCTCATCATTATATTGTTGTTGTTATATCTGAATTTCGGCAATCTCAAGGATACTTTAATCGCCGCCAGCGCCATGCCCTATGCTTTTGTTGGTGGGTTTATGTTATTGTGGATGACGAACACTGTTTTTGGCATATCCGCTGGAGTGGGTTTCATTATTTTGTTTGGAATAACAGCCATCAACAGCATATTGCTTGTCACTTCAATGAAACATAAAATGCAACACAGTCACAATCTTCGAATTGCTATCAATCATGCCGTGCAGCAAAGGGTCAGGCCTATGTTGATGGTCGCGCTCATGGGCTCTATGGGGTTGCTTCCTGCTGCTTTGTCTCAAGGCATGGGGTCAGAAATTCAGAAACCACTCGCCATTATGATTGTGGGAGGCATTCTAATATGCATGCTGCTTTCAGTCACTGTTTTGCCACAGGTTTTTTATTTTGCCTATAGACATGACAAGAAATTGATATGAAATTTCATGCTCTATTTGAACCAAAACCGCTCAAATATGCAAATGGAGAGCTCACCCCTGTTAATCTACGCAGGAATGTTTGCCTGCATTGCTGGACAAATAAAAGCTTTCATTGCGGCAACGACGGACCCCCCTCCTCCTATATCGAAAGCCCCTCTTGAAATCCGTTCATCCTCTCCCTAAACATGGGTCCGCTATCTCTCAAGTCTGAACACATTCCGACAAATGAACCGCAGGCTTCAGAGGTATAATGTAGCACATATTCCTCATATGAAGAAGAATCGGTCACCTTTGTGTGGACTGTTCCGTTGTTCAATATATTAACAATCATTTTAAACTGACCGTTTGCAAGTTTTGTGGTATATGTATACTTGCCGTTGTCCACGAAAAAGCCGAATTGTAACAGTTTTTCCAAATTCAGTTTTTTGTTTTTGAATATTGCATTTGACATGGTTGACTTTGGGCAAAGGGGAACAGCCCATTCTCCAACCCTCCTGTTAGAGGGCGCTTATGGCTTTGGAGACAAGGCCCGCAAATGTGCCTGCACCGAATCTTCTGAAAAGCAGACCAGCCGCACCTCCTTGAGTTGCGGATACGTGGATAGAAAAGCTCTGATGGTTGCTAGCGCAACCTGTGCAGCCGCGTCTTGGGGATAGCCGTATACCCCGGTGGAAATAGCGGGGAAGGCCACGCTTTGCGCTCCAGCTTTGACGGCTTCCTCAAGAGAGCGCCTATATGCGCAGGCCAACAGGCCCGCCTCTCCCGCCTCCCCCCCGCGCCAGATAGGGCCTACCGTATGAATAACCCATTTGGCCGCAAGCTTGTAGCCTTTGGTTATTTTGGCGTCTCCAACGGAACAGCCGCCGAGTGTCCGACATTCGGCAAGCAGTTCCGGCCCGGCGGCGCGATGGATGGCGCCGTCCACACCGCCGCCTCCAAGGAGCGAAACATTGGCGGCATTGACAAGGGCGTCAACATTTTGGATGCAAATGTCACCTTGGACGACGCGGATACGTTCGTGCATGTCCTTTGCCGTGTGCCCCTGTTGCTCAGCAACTCGCTTCAACCCTTCAAGGGCGTGCGGTAGGCCTTTGCGCATTGGAGGGCCGATAAGCCGGCCCAGCAAAGGGGCCAAAAGGCCAATGAAAGAAACCCGGTGCAGCACCTGAACTTGGTTGTCGAGAGGCGAAAGCTCATGCTCAAAACGCAGGGTGCACAGCAGAAGTTTGCTTTCAACCGTAAACGAGCGATTTGGAACGACTTCCGAAAAAATGATTTTTGCCTTGGGGCCACTCATGGGTTGAAGCGTGCCCGTTGCCCCAGAGGAAAATTGCCCGTTGATAGAGGAGGATTTTAGGCTTGTATCCCATAAGGGCCAGCCTGCAACGTTGGCGTAGAGCGAATACAGCCTTTCTATGGGCGCGTTGATCAGAATTTTTGCTTCAAATTGCATGAATAGAAACCTCCATTACATTCATTGAGAAACATAGTGTGGTTGAGGATTCTCGAATTTGGGACATGTTGAAACTTGCACGAAGCCCCACAAAGTCCAAGTTTTTATTCCAACAGGCTTTTCAAAAACTCCCTTGAGAAAGGATTGAAACCAAAAAAATTTGGCAATATTAGCCAATAGAAAGCAAACCCGCCCATGGTCTTCTGGGTTTTCAGCTATAACAGTTGGAGATATACCCAAAAAAACCCCAGAAAAGCCATCTCGCAAAATAAGCTGTCCATCAGTCCTTTTTGCAAACAATCGTTTTTCCTTAGGGGTTTCAATAAAATACCATATCACATGCTATGTGAATGGCTCACCAGGTTTTTTCTGAATGTGCAAGGTGTTTGGCACAGTGTTTCGGGGGCAATGGCAACCATACGCAATGTTTCCACAGCTTAAGCGTATGGGTTTTTTCTGCCAGCTTATGGGTGTCTCGACTTAGTGTGGTGGCGCAAAAATCCATAGTTAAGAAACATGAAACAACGGCATTACAAATGGAAATCACCATGAAAACATGGAAACTGTGGAGCATGTATATATTTCTAAGCATAGGTTTATCCTGTGTAGAAGAGGGCAACATAGGGGTTAGAGAGTGCGAAGGAGTGGACGATGGCCTGGGGTGTAATGGCGGCAACGGTGTTTGCAGGGCGGGGGCCTGCGTTTCGAGGGCGAGTTATGCGTTGGAGTCGGGTTGCGGCAACGGTGTCCTTGAGCCCGAGGAGGGTGAGACGTGCGACGACAGAAACAAGAATTCGGGAGGCGGCTGTAGCAGCACCTGTCAAATAGAGGCAGGTTATACTTGTTATGGAGGCCGTCCAAGTCTCTGTATTGCGCCTGACAGGGGTGATGCGCCGGCAAGTTATGGTGCTGTGATGTACGCTCGCTCGCTCAAACCCGTCTCACCCTTTTCTGGGCGAGACTTTTGGACGTGCTTCCCGCTCAACGGAGGAGGAAGAGGGGAGAGCCATGGGGCTCAAAATTGCCGGCCCTATAGGGACAAACGTCTCCATTATAGGGGGAACCATCAATCAAAACCTTACAATTACGAGCTCGAGCGGCATTTTGACGGTCCATGTGCCAATGGACAACCATCTTTTCGAGGATGAGGTGGTGGTGGACACGGGCATCAGAATAAGTGCTGACAACGACATTCGCGTTATTGCCACAAATGAGAGCGTGAGCCCGGGAGCAAACACGTCCGAGTCGTGGGCTGTCTGGGCAACAGACAAGCTTGACATGGAATACATTATTGTCGACGCTTCAAGCTCCATTTCCGCGGGCACCAGTCACAGCATTGCCATCGTCGGAACGCAGCCGAAAACAGACGTTATCATCAGAGACAAGGCCGGTGTGGAAATAAGTGTCACCCTCAATGCAGGACAAGCCTACCGATATGCGACGATTGGGCGGACTGTGACGGCCACCAAGCCTATTGCCGTCATTGCTGGAGTCGAATGCACGTCAGACGTTGGAGCATATTGCGATATGACGGCGGCTCAAATGGCCCCCATTCGCTATTGGGGGCACGACTTTGTTGTTGCCCCTGGGTTTGCCAGCAACAGCACAACGTCGAAGGCCAACCACGTTGTCATTGCTTTGAAAGACAATACGAGCGTCACCATTAAGGACAGCAATGGTGTCACAAGGACATATACGCTCAACGCGCGCCAACATGAGATGTTCGAAACAGGAACGACAGCGCAACTTGGATATCTCGTCACTGCCGACAAGCCGATTGCCGTTTTTTCGAACCTTGGAGACCCAGCCCCGCGTTATCCAGCGCATGCGGTGGGCGAAAAAGGGTCAGCGGCCCCAACCCTTGTCTCCTGGCCGCCCATTGACGGCTATGTCGAGAGTGCAAAGATGGCGACATCCGGCTTGGATGACAGCAAATATGAGAATTTTCTAACCATTATTACACACGCACCGCGGCGACTTCACAAATCAGCGTGAGCAACGGTTCCACCAACGTTCCCGTGGGAAATTGGAAGACAATCAGCACGACGGGCTATTCGTTTGCCCAGGTTAACGTTCCAGCAGGTGACAACGAAATAATAGGCTCCGGCGGTGCCAAGTTTGCCGCCATTGCCATGGGAGGAGGCCTCCACGTCAGTTATGGCTATTCGAGCCCATACAATATTGGTGTGGTTGGGGGAACAACGACTTGCTACCTTGGCAATATTCCTCCCGACTATGAGCCCCCATTCTCCGGGAGTGCAGAGTGCAATCAGGACGACAACGCGGGCGTTGATGGCGAGGATGCCTTTGCAGGCGTGGTTGAGGTAAGGATTGACGAGACGTCTTTTTCACTCAACGTGCCGTGCAACGACAACTTCTATGGCAGCAGTGTCAATGCGAAAGTTTTCGACTTCATTGACTTCAACCGCAATGGCGTTTTTATAGCCATGAGGGCACGAGTGCACTCTGCGAGCAGCCCTCGCCCAGCGAGACCGGCAGCGCGGAACTTCATTGGGCGATTCCGAGAGACGCCATTGGCGGTTTCTCGGTGCTGCGGCTGAGAATTTGTGAGCCGAACAATAAGGGCAAGGATGAGAACGACTATGGCTGCAGCACGCCCTTTGGTGAATCAAAATCCGGCGAGGTAGAGGACTATCGTGTCAAAATGTCGCCCTGCCTGGCCAGTGGAATAACTTATAAGGATGGTGCGACGAGTGCGAGTACTGCGAGGATTCCGTGTGGTGCCCGCGCCCCATCGGCTACACCTGCTCTGACGACAGTAACAGCTGCACGAGCAATATTTGCGATGGTGATGGTATTTGTAGTCACCCGATTATTTCTGAGCATTGCTCCATCGAAGGTATGTGCATCGGCGAGGGCAGTCTCAGCCCGACGAACGACTGTATGGCGTGGGCTCGACGGATGACTATTTTCCGCGGCCGGATGGGAGCATTTGCGCAGAAGGAATATGCATGAACGGCCACTGCTTCCTCGACTTGGAGTTGAAAGGCGGCCATAGCTGCAATGCTTTCGGTGGAGGGACCCATCCGGTGCTCGCGGCTTTGCTCCTGGGCGGGCTTTTTGTGCGGAGGTGGAGGAGGTGTTCGGTGAAACCGCAACTTCAGAAGGATAGGTATCTCCCATGAGACTTTTTTGCAGCCTTATTCTTTGCTTGACAACCCTGCTCTTATTGCCGGCCAACGCTCGTGCGCAATCGTTTGTTGGCGGTTTTATGGCGCAAAACCATGACACCACCTATGCGGGCGACAGGTTTTTCTCCACCCCCTCCGCATCTGTCGATGGGCACCTCGACTTCGCGGTGAAGCTCTCGCTTGACTATGGCCATCGCCCGCTGCGAATCATCGACAAACAGACAGGGGAGGTGGTACCCAACGGTGTGTTGCTGCGCAATCAGCTTTACATGAACCTCGACGCTTCATTCACGTTGTACGAGCATATTAAAATCGCCGTTGGCCTTCCGGTTGCTGTCTATCAGAGCGGTGAGCGGATGAGTGGCTCTCAGGCTTTGAAAACCACAGCATTCTCTGACATTCGTGCTGGCGTACGTGTTGCGTTTTTGGGCACAGAGAAGGACGGTTTTTCACTTGGCCTCCAGGCTGACGTGTGGTTTCCGGTTGGCTCGCGTGAGAATTTTGCAGGAGACGACGACTTTTGTGGTCATCCACGGCTCATACTAAGCGGGCTTGTGGGCGACCACTTCGCCTATTCCGCTGCGGTGGGTGCAATGATTCGCCGACACCACTTGCTGCGTCTCGTTGAGGTGGGCAGCGCAGTTACCTACTCTGCGGCAGCCGCATACCTGGGTTTCGACAAACGTCTTCAAATTGGACTTGAGTTTTTCGGCTCGACGACGCCCAGCTCGGGCAACTCGCCTATTGGGGCCCGTATGTGTCTCTCAAGCGTCACGTTTGGCCTCGGTGTCGGCACTGCTCTCACGGACGCCCCAGGCGCAGCGGTATTTCGCGGCCTGGCGAATGTTGACTGGAGTCCCGGCAGGACATGCGGCGTCACCGACTCTGACGGCGACGGCATTCCCGACAAGTCCGATGCGTGTCTGGCCGAGAGAGGCATTGAAACCGACAATCCGAAGACACATGGTTGTTCGGACCGCGACGGCGACGGTATTCCAGACATGGTTGACGCATGTCCGGAGGAGGCGGGGGTGTATAGGGGAGACCCGCGGACGGACGGTTGCCCGGATACGGACGGTGACGGTATTGTGGGCAAATTCGACGCATGCCCGGAAGAGAAAGGCCATTATAGCGAGGACCCAAGGAAGAACGGCTGCCCAGCGCTCGCCGTACTCCGCAAGAAATCCGTCGTCATATTGAAGCAAGTGCAGTTCGACTTTGGCAAGGCGACCATTCGCCCGGTGAGCAACAAGCTGTTGGCAAAGGTAGCTCAAATTTTGGAGGATTACCCGGAAATTCAACTTTTGGCTGTTGATGGGCACACCGACAATTGCGGCAGTCACGCTATAAACATGAAGCTGTCGCAAAACCGTGCGGACGCTGTGCGTGGCTGGTTGGTGAAGGAGGGCAAAATAGCCCCAAGCCGCCGCCTCGCCAACGGCTATGGCCCCGGCAGGCCCATTGGGACGAATACAACGGACGAAGGGTGCCAGGCGAACCGCCGTGTCGAGTTTAACCTTGTTTCTCGAGCCGAGCAGGCAGAAGAGGCACCCGCTGCGCAACCCTGGCTACGGGAAGGCGGGCGGTGAAATATTCCAGAGGATAGGGTGTGGAGTATGGGTGTTTGCAGGCAGGTGTTGTTAGTGTTGTGCTATACGAGAGAGCACAACAGGGAGGGGGCACGTGCTGGCCGGTTATGTATATGCAGGAACGCCATTGTGTTTGCGAGCTAAAGGAGAAGACATGAGAGCAGGGGAGAGACGCGGGTGGTGGGTGGTGGTGGCAGGGTTAATGGCCTGCGACGCATTCCAAGCGGCGCCATACACGCCGGGTGTCTGCATTGCGGACGAGGAGTGCCCGGCGAGCCATTATTGCCATACAAGCGAAGCGGAGGAGGGGGTATGCGAGCCAGGCACGCGTGCTCCGGGAGGGGAGCCTGTTGCCACGCTTCTCTGGTGGAACCTCATACAGGACGGGAAGATACAGTTGGCTTCCACTGGGGACTCCGTGCGGGATGGGGAAGTGGCGCCAGGGGCCTATGGGTGGCTACACAGTGGGGGTTTTGAGATAGAGGCACAAGTAGCGGGGCCTGGGGGAGGGAGGGGTTTACGAGCGTGGTGGGGGGGAGAGGGGGGCTGGGAGGAGAACGGGGGCAAGTGTAGTGTGAGAGGGGGTGCAGGGCAAGTGGGGCAATACAACTGGCATTGTATATTTATGGGAGGGCAGTGGCCCGACAGCACGGGGATGGAACTCAGGGTATACGTACAAGCGGGGCCCGGCCCCCAAGGGGGAGAGAGGGAGGTGCCCTGGGGGCGGGGTTATTTTTTCCTATGGTATTAGATTTTCCCAAGCTGGCTACAATATTGAAATTTTTTGAGGGGACATATCCATTCAGGCAGCATGAGAGGAGGTAGGCGACAGGCAGTTAAGGCCGTGCTATGAGGAGGGAGAAGGTTTTTCAAAAAAGGGAGCCATACATGAAGAAAGGGAGTTGTCTGTTTGTCCTGCTGCTGGTGCTTGCCGCATGTGACGAGAACAAGTCACTGTCGCAGAAGACAGGAAGTACCATTGGCAGGTCTGCCGTTGACTTTGTTGCTGGTCTTGGTGAAGGGATAGACAAACGTATGGTGGTGAAGTTGGATGTGGACCCTGCGTTGGCCGCCAAGGGGTTGAGCACAACCATGGGCAAGAGCCGTGGTGTAGGCTCCAAGGACGCCTCTGTCTACATTGTTGCTGGGAAGCCATTCAAAGGTACTTTAATGGTACGCGCAATGGATGAGGCTGCTGTTGAGATTGGCCGTTCACAGGTGGAGGTGGAATTTGCGGCAGATGAGGCCCGCTATGTGACTTTTAGTTTCAATGAAGAGATGGACAGCCAGCTGGTGCGCTCCTACCTTCTCTCGCTCCGCTGAACATAAGTATAGCCTGAGCTAACTCCAGCATTTTAGAAAAGCCAGACAACCGGGAATGGCAAGGCAACATTGTCTTTCTGGAATGTGAATGCTTTTGTTGACACAATGTCAACCCAAACCCCGACACCATGTCCTGTTTACTTGACATATGCCCTGTGGGGTTGTTGTGTATAGGAATAGGAAACAAAAGCACCCTCACAAAGCAAGGTTTGGGGGGGGTGCTATATGTGTTTATTGTTGTACTTTCAAACCGCCACGCCCGGTGCCCAAGCCACCTTTAACTGTTTGCATTTTATAGTTACGTACGGCCACGACGAGGTTGTTGAAGGAATCCGTGAGTGCGGCGGCAATGAGTTTGCCTTCGGCAGTATTGGAATAACCACCGAGGCCGCCACCGGCCCTGCTGCCGAAGAGTGCGCTTGTAATGTTGACGTCGGTATTTTTGGCACTGCCTTCGGCGGCAGCAAGCTGCACACCGGAGCGGTTGTCGACCAGGGTTAGCAAGGTGCTGGCCTCTTGGAAGTTGACGTTGCCTGCCAGGCTAGAAAGCACACGTGCCCTCCGGCCCCCCAGCAGGGCGGAAGCACCTCCTCCTACACCGCCACTGTTTTTATTGCTGAAAGTAATGGAAGGATTCAGCGAAAAGTCAGCGGACACCATTTGTCCCTTGCCGAAGTTGGAGTTTTGGCGAAGTTCGCCCGAATCGGCCAAGGAGCGTTCTTGCATCATACTGTTCATAGCGCGGCCACGCTCGACGACCACGAAGCAGTTGGACTGCTGCGCCAACAATTTGAGCACCGGCACTGTTGAGCCCAATTGGTGCTCGTTGAGTGTACGGTACCAACTGGAATTGACATCCTCAATGACCGCCATGGTGCCGAGTGCTTCTTCACACCTCTCAAGCCCGTCATTGGCTCCTTGGGCGTTGGCGCCACCGGCAGAGCCGGTAGCTGCCGTTTTCGCAGATTTCGAGCCTGTGCTCATACAGCTTGCCAGCAATAAAAGCCCAACAATCATCCCCGGAAATAAAAAAAATTTTTTCAAGACAACCTCCTCCTAGTCCAAATAAAAATAGAAGATTTCGAAACACGCATGCTGAGTGTAACATTCCGAAATCTCTCGAGAGCTAGCACCGAAGCCAGGAAATAGCAAGTCCAAGCTGAAGCTTATGCGCGCACAAGGTAGGTTTAGGTTGGTAATTATATTCAGGTTATGGTGGTGGCAGGGGAGGGGGGGGGATGAAAAAAGGGTGTATTTCCAAATGGGAGGAGTTGTTGTCGAGAAGCGGGAAGGAAAGTTTCTCTGAGTGGCGCATTCTTTGTTGAAATTTGAATGCTTGCTCTGCAGATCATCCATTACGATGTTTTTCAATCAACGGCTTGGCTTACCAACATATATTCGAACATTAACAAAAACGTATGTGGATGTAGCAACAAGTGTTTCTATGTTGAACGAAGACACTGTGTTCTATGGGGTTGCTGTTTGTTTTTGCAATATGAGACAAGTGGAGGCTCAACTTGGCAAGTGAAAGTTTAGCCATAGGATTGGATATTGGTTCAACGAGCATAAAGCTTGTTGGCCTCAAGAAGCAGCGCAATCGTTATGTATTGGAGCATTTTGGAATCAAATACATTCCTCCAGAAACCATTGTAGATGGGGCGATCATGAATTCGTCTATTGTTATACAGTCGATTCAGGAGCTCATAAAGGAATTGCGTGTCAAGAGGAAGGAAGTTGCGATTGGGATTGGTGGCAATTCTGTCATTATAAAAAAACTAACCATGCCGACGATGTCTTATTTTAAGTTGGATGAGACGATTGCCTCGGAAATGCAGCAATATATTCCATTTGACACAAAGGATGTATTTCTTGACACATTCATTCTTCCTGGGAAGGAGGACGTGGCAACTGGCCAGATGGATGTTGTGCTTGTAGCGGCAAAAAAAGAGGTTGTTAATGACTATTTGTCGATTGTTGGGGAGTCTGGCCTAAAGCCGGTTGTTGTTGATGTGGATGTTTTTGCGATTCAAAATTGTTTTTATGCAAACTATGGCGCAAACGAGAATGACACCATTGCGTTGATTAATATTGGTGCAGAAGTTGTTGCCATTAATATTATTCGTGAAGGTGTGTCACAGTTTACAAGGGACGTCCATATTGGCGGCCAGCAGTTTACTGAAGAGATACAGAAACACTTCAATATTTCGTTTGATGAAGCTGAGACATTCAAGTCTGGCTCACATGAAAAGCGAGAAGATTTGCTCATACAAGAGCAGATTCAGTCTTCCTTAGAAAAGATAGCGGAGCAGGTTGCAGGTGAAATTCAGCGCTCATTGGATTTTTATTCTGGGACAAATGGAGACTCAGGTTTCTCAAAAGTCTATGTTTCGGGAGGAGCGTCCAAGACACCCAGACTTATTCAAGCCATTCAAGACAGGACTCGGACACAGACAGAGATGATTCGCCCTTTTAAAGAAATTCATATTGATCCAAAACGTTTCAATTCAGAATTCATTGAAAACATGGGGATGTTGGGAACTGTTGCGGTTGGACTTGCCTTACGCAGGCCTGGTGATAAATTATATTAGGAATGTTATGTATATATATATAAATTTATTGCCTGTCAGGCAGGGGAAACGCAGGGAATACGGCATTCAGACGTTGGTGTTGTTAGGATTGTTTCTTGTAGTTGCGGTGGTTTTAAATTTTATTTGGCATAAAAACGTATTGAATACTCAGGAGCGAGAGCAAAGAGTCGTTATTTCGATGCAGTCCAAAATAAAGGAATTAGAGAAGGCGGTTATAGAGATTGGTGCACTCGAGAAGAGGCGGGATGAGATATTGGAAAGACTAAAAGTGCTTGAGGAGTTGAAGGTGAACAGGAAAGGTGCTGCACTTGTTTTGAATACATTGGCCTGGGTGACGCCTTCAGGGATTGTTTTGGATGAATTTGATGAAAATGCTACGCCAAATTTTTTAAAAGGCAAAGCGAATTCGCATGATGATGTGGCAGAGTTTATGCGACAACTTCAGGTCATTGTTCGCACGCCGCAAGGGATTGCCCGTATTATTGATAAACCAAGAAATGGTTTTCAAGTTCGAGTTGAGTTGTTGTCGCTTCCCGGGAAGACAGAAGACGTTTTGACAAACGCTGTTAAGTATTTTTTTCAAAATGTTGAATTAAAGCGTGCTGAGCAGAAGACAGATAATTTGTCGCCAAATTTTCCTGGGAAGCGAGTGGATTTTGAAATTCAGTTGAGTGTGAATTATATCAATTAGTGTGGCACATGGAAAAATATTTAGAAAAACTTAATAGTGCCAGTTGGGCAGCAAAAGTTGCAGGGACATTATGCATGTCTTTGCTTCTGACAGGTGTCAGTTATTATTTTTTTGTCATGCCAGTTGAAGATAAGATAAAAAGGCAAAACGTGCAAAAGGTGCAATTTGAAAAGGCTTTGGTGGAGAAGCAGAAGGCGCCAGAAAATCTCCGAAAGCTTCAAGAGGAGATGGTTCAACTTGAATCCGGTTTCAAATTAGCACTTGAAGAACTTCCTGACGAGAAAGATATAGATGAATTGTTATGGCAACTAAGTGAGGTTGCGAGGAGAGCTGGTTTAGACATTGCTCAAATTGAACCATTGCGTGAAATTCCCGTAGGTTTTTTTGCAAAAATTCCTGTTAGGATGACACTCAGAGGCAATTTTCAAGAGCTCTCTTTGTTTTTTCAAAAAACATCACAGATGCGTAGAATTGTTAACATTAGCAACATTCGCCTCAGCAAAGCTTCCTTATCAAAGTCTGATGCAGCGACAGCGAGTTCTTCCCCTATTTTAAAGGCAGATTTTTTAGCAAATACCTTTCGATTTTTGGGTGCGCAACAGCCTGAAAGTTCCCAAAAGGCAAACAGGGGGACAAACAAATGAGACCATTTTTCATAGCGTCATGGTGGATTGCGGTGTTTATTTTATCAGGGTGTGGAGGTGGAGGGGCCAAAGCACCTGCCGTGCCTCAAACGGTGAAGAGTCCCCAAGGGAAAAGCACCAATGCAAGCGTGAATGCGAATACAAACACATCATCCTCTGCTGTCCAAAAAAAGACAGATGAATCAGAGAAAACGGCTGGTGATTCTGAGAATAACGACTTTTTTTCAATGGGGATACCCAGAGATCCTTTCTTGGTTGATCAGAGTCGGCAAGTGGTTTTTGATGATGTTGCGATTGAAGACAATTTGTGTGAAGAATTATTGTGTGGTTTTGAGATTGCTCAGCTTTTGTTGGTAGCTGTTATCAGTGGGGATGCAAATCCTGTTGCGATGTTGGAAGACACGCAAGGGATGGGTTATATTGTTAGAAAGAACAGTCGAATAGGAAAATATGGTGGGCGGGTCAGCAATATTTATCAGAATTGTTTAATAATTACTGAGCCCAGCCAAGATTTCGAAAGTGGCATAAAAGACATAACACTATGTGTTAAGTCTGAAAGTACGAATTCAACGTCTGTTGATTTGATGACAAACAGACAAATTCAGTGAGGCTTGTTGTGTTTTTTTCATGGTTGAATGATATTTCTAGGTTTTTGAAGTCTAAAAATGCTTTGGCTTTCATAGGAATGATATCCATTCAGGTATTTCTATTTGTTCCTCAATATGCATTTGGGAAGATGGCCCATGTTGCACTAAATGAAAACATATGGATTCCGCGATTTCTGCAATCTGCGGCACTTCAACAACAGTCGAACATTGTTTCCCAAAAGACAGATGAGCAAGCTGTCAAAAAACAAGCCAAGAAAATTCAATCCATCAACTTTAACAACAACAGGCTGATTGTTTTGGCCGATGGGGAATTCAAGAAGTTTGATGTTTATGAGTTAAGCAATCCTTCGCGCATTGCCATAGATATTTTTGAGGTTCAGTCAAACATTCGTTTGCCAATTCATTTAAAGTCTGTTCGTCAGGGAAATCATCCAGAGAAGGTTCGCATTGTGTTGGATTTGAGCGAACCTCCCATTTCTTGGAAAGTTTCAAGGTTGAAATCTGGATTGATTCTCACCCTAAATACAAACGAATCAAAAGCGAACGAGTCAAAAGCGAACGAGTCAAAAGCAAATGAATCCAATGTGGATGAAACCAATGAGGATTCATTGGGAACACTCAACCTCAATGAAGGCGAAAATTCACCTGAAACCATATTGTCTAACAACAAAAACACGGTTGTTGAGTTGCCGGCGAAAACGGGACGTTCAGAGCGTTCCGCTCTGTTGAAAGACATTCGTTTTATTGAGGTACAAAAAGGTGGAAACATAGAAATTACTCTGTCTGGAACGCCCAAATGGAAAGTCAACCGTCCAGATGCACACAGTGCTGTTTTGACAGTCAATCATACACATTTGCCGGCAAAACTTGAGCGAAATTTGGATGTGAGCGCCTATAGCACGCCGATTCAAATGATTAACACATTTAAATCCGGAGCAGAAAACGAGCATGTCCAAATTGTCGTAACCAGTGAGGTGGAGGTGGAGGAGGTTGTTCAAAAGACGAAGAATGGTTTGCTATGGAAGTTTATAGCGTCCAAGGCAGTTGTTCAAAGTGAGAAGGCTGGGAGAGGCAACAAACGTGCACACGAGTCTGACGCAAGTGAGGTGGAGCCTTTCCCGAAGAATGCCTTTGTTGGGAAGCGAGTTTCTTTTGAATTCAAGGACATATCCATTCACAATTTGCTGCGAATGATTGCGGACGTTGCGCAGAAGAACATTGTTGTAGCGGACGACGTACAGGGGAAGGTAACCATTCGTTTAAAGAATGTCCCTTGGGACCAGGCGCTTGAATTGGTTTTGCGTTCCAAGGGCTTGGGGAAGGAGAGTTTGGGGAACAACATTCTTCGGGTAGCGCCGATGAGGACGTTGGAGGAGGAGGCGCGGATGAGGGAGGAGAGGGCGCGGACGATGGTACGCCAGGAGCCGTTGGTGATTCAGCTGATTCCTGTCAGCTATGCGAATGCGGAGCAGATGAGGGACAGGGTGAAGGAGGTATTGACGGAGCGGGGCAGTGTTTCTGTGGACACGCGTACGAATACGCTCATTGTTCGAGAAGTGGCTTCCAACATGGACAGGGCGCGTTCGCTGGTGAGCAGTTTGGACACGCAGACGCCGCAGGTTCTCATTGAGAGCCGTATTGTGGAGGCCAACACAAACTATACGAAGGAGTTTGGCATTCAATGGGGTGGGCATTCGACGTTGTCGCCGGCCACAGGGAATGCGACGGGCATTGCTTTTCCGAACACGGTTTCCATTGGGGGTGCAGCGGGAGACACGCCCAATGCGGGGACATCTCCGACGCCTCAATATGCGGTCAACCTACCTGTTGCAGTAGGAGCAGGCTCCGGGGGTGGATTGGGGTTTGTTTTCGGTTCCGCTGGGGGGGCTTTTCAGTTGAACCTTCGTCTTTCCGCATTGGAAACGCAGGGGCACGTCAAAACCATTTCTGCGCCCAAAGTAACGACGATGGACAACTCGACGGCCCGCATAAGTCAAGGTATTTCGTTGCCTTTTTCTCAAGTTTCGGCTTCTGGTGTCAACACTTCGTTTGTCGAAGCTCGTTTGTCGCTTGAAGTAACGCCGCACATTACGGCGGATGGCAGTGTGTTGATGAACATTCGGGCGGAGAACAACCAACCGGACCCCTCCAACACGGGAGCCAACGGCCAACCTGCCATTCAGCGCAAGGAAGCCACCACGCAGGTATTGGTGAAGGATGCTGAAACCACTGTTATTGGTGGCATTTATGTACGCAGTGGCTCATCCAACAACGCTTCTGTTCCAGGGCTCAGCCGGATTCCGATTTTGGGCCATCTTTTCAAAAACTACAGGGAGACAGAGAATCGCCAGGAGCTGCTCATATTCATAACGCCGCGTATTTTAAATAGAAAACCTGCTGTTCAAAATTTCTAGAAGGCTGAAGTCATGTGTCAGAAGAAAACACAACTTTTTGTTTTATTAGTTTTATGTATATTTATAGGTAGTTGTCGAATTTCGGGCGTATCCATGATGGTGAGTGCGGTTCGGCCATTGGATGCGGACTGTCATGTGGATGCCAATCGTTTTATTGCGAGGGGTTCTCTCAATTTAAACGCCACCTCTACATATTTGGTAGCGATTGATCTGGAGAGTGTTCTTGAGGGGGTGGACACGGAGGGGGCGAACGAGCATCTTCTTGCGAGTGGGAAGGAGAACCGGATTGTTTTGACGGAGTTGACGCGCCAATATTTTATTTATGGAGAAGGTGGGACTTCGAAGCAGATTTTGGCGGAGAGTGAGCCCATTACTGGGGTATTGGAGCCGAATTCGGCCACTTTATTGACCATACCGCTTTCCATGCTGGGCTCGGTGGGGGTCTCCACCATAAGGGAGTTGTTGTCCGAGGTAAGGGAGGGAGCAGGTTTAGGGACGGAGGTAGCCGTAGGGGCAGAGGTATTCATACGTTTTCAACTATACGGGAAGATAGCGAGCACCGGGAAGAAGGTGAAGACAGCACCCGTTGACTTTCCCATTTTCATTTATTTTGGAGCAACGCTTCCAATATGTGAGGATGAGGAGGAGTTGGCACCTGTTGGGCCATGTGGGCTTTATGGTGGGCAAGACGGTTTTGCTCCAAAATGTTGCGTTTTAAACCCAACCAATGGAAAGTGTACGGGCTAACATTCACGTTGGGGTTGACATGTCGTTTGAAGCGCATTTAAAGGCCACCGTTTTGGGAGTAGAGGGTGCTGTTGCTTGTAGTCTCATGGGTTTTGACGGTATTGCTGTGGAGACTTACCAGCCGCAGTCCACCATAGGCTCTTCTGTTGACGTACAGGGGGCGTGGATAGAGTATTCGAGCATACTCTCTCAGCTAAAGAATACGGCTGAAATATTGCGGACGGGTGATGTGGTTGAGGTACATGTTGGGACAGAGAAGCTTTCGACGCTTATTCGTTTGGTCAACAGTGAGTATTTTATTGTACTGGGGATGCTTCCGGAGGGCAACATAGGGAAGGGGCGGTATTTGTTAAGGCTGGCTGCTCCTGAATTGAAGGCTGAGCTTTGAGAGAGTTTGAAGCTTGAAGACGGGGCTTGCCCTCCTTGCCTGAAGCGCCTAGAGAGACATTGCACTTGTTTTCGAAAGGCGAATGATGGCTGGAGTGATTGATACATCAGAGTTCAGAAAAGGGCTGAAGATTGAGATTGACAATGAGCCCTTTGAGATTGTGGATTTTCAGCATGTGAAACCCGGCAAGGGTTCGGCTTTTGTGCGGACGAGCATCAAAAGTCTCATAACGGGCCGTCTTTTGCAGCCGACGCTCAAGAGTGGTGAGAAAGTTGGGAAGCCCGACATAGAGGACAAGGAGATGCAGTTTCTCTATCAGCAGGGTGAGGAATTCTATTTCATGGACAACAGGAGCTATGAGCAGACGTTTCTTTCGGCTTCTGTCCTTGGGGATGCGCGGGATTTTTTGAAGGAGAACATTGACGTCTCCATTCTTTTTTATAATGGGGCAGCCATTGGTGTTTCTTTGCCCAACTCGGTGGACTTGAAGGTGGTCCAGTGCGATCCCAGTGTACGTGGGGACACGGTGACGGGGGCGAGCAAGCCGGCCAAATTGGAGACCGGCTATACAGTGAACGTTCCTCTGTTTATTAATGAGGGAGATGTTTTGAAGATTGATACTCGAGATGGAAAATATTTAACCCGGGTATCCACAGGGAGCTGAAAGACTCATGCAACCAAAGACGAAGAAAGGCACTGCGTCGCGAGCACGTGCGAAATTGGCTGCCCAATCCGCTGCTGAGAAGGCCGTGCCAGGCAGAGAGGTTTCCGAAGTTGTGACAGAAGCAGGCAGGGCATTGGATGTCCATGCGGTGAAGGCGCTGATTGAAGCTGTCGAGAAGTCCAAACTCTCCCGTTTTGTGTGGCAGCGTGCGGGCGAGAAGTTGTGTATTGTCCGCGAATCTCCAGAAGCTGTGGCTGCTGCTTTGCCGTTGGCGTCTTTGAGTTTGCAGCCTGCAGCCGAGTCACCCAAAGCGGTTGCAAGTGTGGCGCCTATGGAGGTGGTGGAGCCGCAGGGGCACGTCATTGTTTCGCCTTTTGTGGGGACTTTCTATAGGGCTCCGGGGCCCGAGCAGCCGCCGTTTGCGGAGTTGGGCAGCAATGTTCGCAAGGGGCAAGCTTTGTGTATTGTTGAGGCGATGAAGTTAATGAATGAGATTGAGGCGGATGTTTCGGGGAAGGTGGTAGCCATTCTTGTGGACAACGCTCAGCCCGTAGAATTTGGGCAACCTTTGTTTCGGTTGGAGCCAAGCCCCTAGCGAGGTGTTGTTTGCCTAGGAGAGGAAGGGCATTTGTTTAAGAAGGTACTCATTGCCAACCGCGGGGAGATAGCGCTCCGCATTATTCGAGCTTGTCGGGAGTTGGGCATTCACACGGTGGCGGTGCACTCAACGGCGGATGCCAGTGCTCTGCACGTGCGTTTTGCGGATGAAGCGGTTTGTATTGGCTCTCCTCCCTCCAGGGAGAGCTACCTCCATGTCCCCGCCTTGCTTTCAGCTGCAGAAATAACCCAAGCGGATGCCATTCACCCCGGCTATGGGTTTTTGTCCGAGAATGCGGATTTTGCAGAAATTTGCAAGACGTGCAAAATTCACTTTATAGGCCCCAAGCCAGAGGTTATTCGGCTGATGGGCAACAAGGTACATGCTCGAGAGGCTGCGAAGGTGTCGGGGCTTCCTTTGTTGCCGGGCTCTTCGGGCGTCATCAAAAACATAGAAGAAGCCGAGCAACTCGCGAAGCAAATTGGTTTTCCTGTCATTTTGAAAGCTTCTGCAGGCGGGGGGGGGCGGGGGATGAAGATAGTGCGGGCCCCGGAGGCGCTGAGCAAGGCATTGGCGACGGCCTCTGCCGAAGCTGTTGCTGCGTTTGGCAATGGCGACATGTATTTGGAGCGCTATGTCGAGAGGCCGCGGCACATTGAGATTCAGATTGTGGCGGATGAGCATGGCAACATTGTCCACCTGGGCGAGCGCGAATGCTCCGTACAGCGGCGCCACCAGAAGCTGATAGAGGAATCGCCCTCATGTGCCCTAAGCCCCAAGTTGCGAGAGAAGATGGGGGAGGTGTCCGTCAAGGCCATGAGGGAGATTGGCTATAACAGCCTGGGGACCATTGAATATTTGTTGGACGAGGGTGGCGAGTTCTATTTCATGGAGATGAATACACGTGTACAGGTGGAGCACCCCGTAACAGAGCAGGTGACGGGGGTGGATTTGGTGAAGACTCAGCTGTTGATGAGCTCGGGCCAGAAACTGAAGCTGACACAAAAGGACGTGCATTTCCGTGGAGCGGCCCTGGAGTGTCGAGTCAACGCGGAGGACGCGGTTACTTTTGCACCTTCTCCAGGAAAAATAACAGCTTATAGTGCGCCTGGGGGGCCAGGAGTGCGCGTAGACACGGCAGCCTATGAGAATTATACGGTATTGCCCTATTATGACTCATTGTTGGCCAAGCTCATTGCCTATGGGGAGGACCGCCCGACAACCATTGCCCGTATGAAGCGGGCCTTGTCTGAATATGTCATTCGAGGTGTACGAACCAACATTCCTTTTCACCGGGCGGCTTTGTTGGAGGAGGACTTTGTAGCAGGGAGATATGACACGCGTTTTGTGGAGCGGATGCAGGATTCTGAGTTAGGTATACAGAGGCTGAAGCGGGCCATTGAAGAAATGCCATAGGCGCAATCGAAAAACTTGGCCTTATGGGTTTTCATTGCTAGGGTGAACACAACTTTTCACTGTTGCTTTCGTTGTTGACCATCTTGGATAAGAACAAAATCATCGAAGTTGCCGGCAAGCTGGTTGCGAAGGGGGCCTATGACAAGGCCATCAAAGAATACCAGCGCATTTTGGACGTTGATTCTCGGGATGTGCGCACCCTGCAAAAAATGGGGGAGCTCTACCAGAAGAAGAACGAGCCCAAGCAGGCGTCGTCCTATTTTATGCGCGTAGCTGAGAGTTATGCGAGCGATGGTTTTTTTCTCAAAGCCGTAGCCCTCTATAAGCAAGTTTTGAAGTTGGACCCCTCCCTGGTAGAAGTCAACTTGAAGTTGGCGGAGCTACACCAACAGTTACACCTATTGGGGGAGGCGCTGGGGTATTACCAAGCCACCATTGGTTATTTTGAGCAACAGGGGAATTGGGCGGCCGCCATTGAAGTTTTGGAGAAGATGGCGACGTTGGACTTACAGAATGTCACCATTCGTGCGAAACTTGCCGAACTCTATGCACGCCAGAACAAACAAGTAGAGTCCATCAAAATGTTTGAAGGGGCGGCATTGGAGTTTCGCGACCAAGGGCGCCTTGACGAGTATGCACGTGTTGTTGAGCGGATTTTGACATTGACGCCGGAGCGTGTGGATTTGGCGAAGGAGTTGGCGCACATATATTTGTCAGAAGGGGAGCCCAAACGCGCTCTCAGCAAACTCCAGCTTTGTTTCAAAGACAATGCAAAAGACGTGGAGACTTTGCACATGATGGCAATGGCTTTTGAAGGGCTTGGGCAGTTGCCCAAAGCGCTTTCCGTCTATAAAGAGCTGGCTCGCATTCATGTGGAACAAGGAAATACCGTTGAGTCAGAGCAAGTGTGGGCTCATTTGGCACAGTTGGCCCCGGATGATGCGGATGTGCTCAAACGTTATGCTTCAGCGGCGCCCTCCAAACCGCCCTCTGCGCATTTTTCGTCAGCCTCCTATAAAACAGCAGCTACCAGCGGCACCTGGTCGAAACCTTCTGTGCTTTCGTCGGAAGAAGAAAATTTTGGACGTATACTCACGGAGACGGACGTCTACATTAAGTATGGCTTGTTTGAAAAGGCGTTGGATCACCTGAAGAAAATTTTTCAAGTGTCCCCTGAAAACATCGACGCGCACGAAAAAGCATACCACATTTATGCCGAGTCCAATAACCCCAGCTTAGCAGAAGAGCAATTGCTGAATGTATTGCGACTGCACACACGACTTGGAGATGCAAAGCGGGCGCGTTTCTTCTTGACGAAGATGATTGAAGAGCATCCACAGCACCCTGAAATGCCCACGTTTATGGCGATATTGGGGGGCGAGATGGAGGTTTCGCCCACCATAGACGGGGAAGGTACGCCTCCCAAAGGTTTGCCTCTCGCAGAAGAATTGAGGATGGATGACTCCTTGCTTGCAACAGAAAGTGTGGCGGAGGCTTTGAAAGCTGCTTTGCCTGAAGCTGTGCACGCACCTTCACCGTTTGTTGCTGAGACTCCCGCAATTTTCAAACCCGTTGCTGCCTCTGCTGAGACGGCCTGGTCCACGGGAAGCAAAACGCCCCTCATTGGAAGCGTTGAGTTAGGAGCAGAAGAGTGTGAGGAGGCGGAGTTTTTTATAAACCAGGGAATTCTGGAAGAAGCCCGTGTTATTTTGAATGCCATTTTGTCCGTACGTCCGGGCCATGCGCGGGCGACGGCTTTGCTTGCGAGGGTGGAGTCCGCTTCGAGGGATGTGCTGCCCCCTACGCCCTTTTTGCTGCAAGCGGCCCCCTCCGAAAGTCCCCCTCCTTCTCTTCTCCTGGAGGAATACCCTCCATCGGACCCCCTGGACGTCCCGTTACAGATGGAGGAGGACGACTTTGTTATTGTGGACGAAGAGCCTTCTGCTCCATCGGATGAGTTTCAATATTCTGTTGACGATGTTTTTTCGGAATTCAAAAAGGGTCTCAAGCAGGTTGTCCAAGGTGGTGACGTTGAAACGCATTATGACTTGGGCATTGCCTACAAGGAGATGGGGTTGTTGGACGATGCACTTTCGGAGTTTAAGCAAGCGCTCCAAGGGAGTCATGGGACGAAAAGAGAGTTGGATTGTTTGACGATGATGGCTTTGTTGTTTTCGGCGAAGCAGGAGTGGGGGGAAGCTGTCCGTACCTATGAGTTGGCAATCATGCGAATTGCCTTAGCTCCTGAAAGTGAGCTTTCGTTACGTTATGAGTTGGCGGTACTTTTAGAAGCCATTGGGCGAAAGGAAGATGCGCGTATTCACTATTCTCGGTTGTTGGCGAGGCAGCCTGGTTTTCGGGACGTAGGGCAGAGGTTAGGGGCGATAGGGGGGCCGGTTGAGTTGGGGGTAGAGCCGTCGAATGACAAACCCAAATCCACCGTTTCACGCAAAGTGGGCTATGTATAGGCACCTATGACTTACCTTGATTTTTTCCAGCTCAGGCAAGAGCCTTTTTCAAATGCCCCGCTCAGCCATTTCTATTTTCATTCGGCTCAGCACGAGCAGGCCCTCATGCGTCTATTGCATGCGGTGCAAGGAATGAAGGGCCTGTCGCTTTTGGTAGGCGACATTGGTGCCGGAAAAACCATGTTGGCCAGGCGTCTGTTGGACACGTTGCCTGAAGAGGAATATGAAGCCGCGCTGCTTATCATCATCCACTCTGGCATTTCCGCCACGTGGTTGCTTCGTCGCATTGCCATGCAACTGGGTGTTGAGGATGCGGGCACGGAGAAGCTGACATTGCTGTCGCAGCTTTATCAACGTTTGTTGGAGATTTATGACTCAGGGCGCAAGGCGGTGGTATTGGTGGATGAAGCGCAAATGCTTCAAAGCCGTGAGTTGATGGAGGAGTTTCGGGGGCTTTTGAACCTTGAGGTACCGGGGGCCAAGTTGATTTCTTTTGTTTTCTTTGGCCTTCCCGAGCTTGAGCAGAACCTCAAGTTAGACCCCCCCTTGGCTCAGCGTGTTGCCTTGCGCTACAAGTTGCAGCCTTTCAGTGCCGAGTCCACCTCGGACTATATTCACCACCGTTTGCGTCTTGCGGAATGTCCGCATGTGCCTTTTTCTCAAGAGGCCATTGAAGCCATTCACCGTTATGTTGGAGGTGTTCCTCGGCTCATCAACACTTTGTGTGACAATGCCTTGTTTGAAGCTTTTTTAACGCGCCAACGCTATATAGACCCCGTACTCATTGGGCAGGTGGCGAGCAACATGGGTTTGGATTTTTCGCGTCAGAATCCGCCCAAAGAAGAGACTTTGGATTCGCATTCTGGTGCTTCCAAAACCAAGACCAGCATCGATCTAGCGGAGATTGACCGGTATTTGGAAGGACTTGGGAAAGCCAGTGGGTAATGCTTGGCCCATCCAAGACGCAGAAGAAGGCTATTTTTCCTGACATTGTTGGTGGTAGTGGCCGTGGCAGGGGTTTGGCTGAGCCAAAAGGATGCGTCACCTGTTTTGTGTGAGTTGTTGCAGGCGCAGCTTTCGAAGCAGACGGGAGGAGAGGTGCGTTTTGGGGGGTGCTCTGTTCATTTATTGCAGCGCAAGGCTTCTCTTCGCGGGTTGGTTATAGACACGGGGGAGGGGGGTTTTTTTTTGGAGGTGGAGGCGCTTGACATAAAAATAGGGGGGTTACGTTGGCGTGGTTTGGAGTTACAGGAGGTGGTTATTCAGAAACCGACTGTACATTTAAGAATGGGGGAAGTTCCTTTTTCTGCTGTTGTTGAGCCAAGAGGGTGTTGGCTGGAGTATTTAAAGCATTGGGTTGTCCAGAAGGTTGAGGTGGTGGAGGGTGGGGTGGAGCTGGAGTTTCCTGGGGCGAAGGCGCAGTTGAAAGGGTTTTCTTTGCAATGGTCGCAGAAGGGGGGGCAGGGGTGGTTTCGTACCGGCATAGAGGATGGGCAGTTTCAGTTTCAGGGGGGGCAGGAGGAGATAGGGCGGATGCGTTTAGAGGCGGAGTTGGATGTTGGGGAGGAGCGCCTAAGGTTGCGCAGTGGGGAGTTTAGCCTAGGGCAGATGATTTGGCGTTCTTCTGGGGAGGTAGAGGATTTATGTGCAGCGCAGCCCTACATAGGGGTGGTGTCCCAAGTTTACGTACCGGCGAACATGTTAGGGCGTTGGCTGGGTTTTTCCGAAGCGGAGGGGCATTTTCGTGCACGTATTTCGTTGAATGGGCGCAGTCGGCAGCTGACGGCGCGGGCGGAGTTGGATGCGGTTGGGTTGGTATTGGAGGGGATGCAGCCGGGGGATTTTCGAGCCAAGTTGGCATATGCAGGGAAGACATTGCTTGTGGAGGAGTTGCGTATACCGATAGGGGAGGGGGGGGCTCAGCTTCAGGGGGAGATGGAGATGGAGGGGAGTTGGCCGCTTCGGTTTACGGTGGCCACGCAGAATGTTTCGCTTGCGCAGATATTGGAGCGGGTGACCGTACCAGGCTCCTGGGTAGATTTTGAAGCCAGCCTCAAGGGCAAGTTTGTTGGCCAAATATTTCCCAAGTTGGGCATATGGGGAGACGTAGAAGCGAGCACAGGGCCTTTCATTTTGGCTTCGCGCTCTTTTCGTGCGCCGAAGGAGGAGGGGGTCAACATTTTGCAATTTCAGCAAAGCCGGATGAAATTTCGTTTTGGGATATTGGAGGACAGGGTTGAGTTTCGGAACATACACGTAGAAGCGGGGCAGCGTTGGCTCAGCCAAGCGGAGGGGGTTGTCATTTTATTTTTCAAGGAAGGGGGAGGCATTTCCGTGGAAGCGGAGGCGACCAAGCTTCAGCTGTTGGACTTTGGGCATATTGCACAGATTCCCTGGATGGGGAGTGGGAGTGGCCGTGTCAGTGTTTTGGGGCAATTCAGGGAGGGTGTAGAAGTACAGGGGGCAGCCCGTTTCAACGACTTTGTTTTTGGGAATTATGCGTTGGGGACAGTACACTCCTCCATTTTTGCAAAGGAGGGTGTGCTTTCGTTTCCGGGGATTGTGGGGCAAAAGCGCAGGACAGCTTTTTTTGGGCGTGTGGATTTGCATTTTGAAGGGGGCGCGCCGAAGCTTGTAGCGTTTGCGCAAATACCCAGTGGCCATGTTGAAGACGTTTTGGAAGTTTTGTTACCGCTCCATCCAGCATTTGAAACGCTTCAAGGCAAGCTTCGTGGGAAGGCTTCGGGCTCCTTGGCGTTTTCAAGTCCGGCGGAGACGTTTACTGGGGCAATTCAGCTGGACGTGGAGGAGGTGGAGTTGATGCAGTTGCCTTTGGGCAAGGGTGCCATAGAGCTTTCGTTGGCAGCCGGGAAAACGCTTCGTATTTCTCCAACCCTACTAACGAGTGAGTTTGGCCGGCTTCGAGCTTTTGGGAGTTGGGATTTTGACGGCTCCATGGATTTTTCAGCCGACTATGAGACGCAAGTTTTTGGGAAATGGCTTGGAGCGGTATTTCCGCAGGCGCTTTCAGGGCCATTGACGTTGAAAGCCCGTGTACTCGGAGATGCGACGGTGCCCGACGTACGGTTTGTCATTCGTTCTGCGCAACTGTTTTGGCAAGACAGGAGCCTTGGGCCCGTACGTGTTGAGGGGAGGGTATTGGGCAGGGAGTTGACGCTTTTAGGTTCTCCCGTGGCGGGTGTACATTTCAGTGCGGGCATGATGTTGAAAGAGCCCTATGCCTACCATTTATCCGCAGCCATAGAGCAGGCGGGGATTTCGTTTGGGTTGCCCATGTTGGTTTCGACCAAGGCGCGTTTGAAAGCCAGAGGAGAACTCAACAACCCGAAGGTGTTGACAGCGGATGCGGACATTGAGTTGCTTCGTTTTTCTCGGGAGGGTTTTTCTGTTTCCAACAAGGCGCCTGCGCAACTGAGTTATGCGGACGAGAGGTTTAAGCTTTCGTTTTTACAGATGCAGGGGCCCAATACGACGTTATTGGCCCAAGGTATTTTGGGGCTAAGGGATTCCAACTTTAGCATTTATGGGACGGTGGATTTGAGGCTTTTGGAGACTTTGCTACCGGGCATTGAGGATGGGGCGGGAGAGGTTGGCATTACAGCTGTTGTGGGAGGGGGTTTACGCAACCCTTCCATTGCAGGGGTAGCTGAGTTGCACCAAGCTCAAGCCACGTTGAAGGCGTGGCCGCTTTCCTTGGAGCGGGTGAATGCGCAGATTGAGTTTTCCAACCAGAGGGTGTGGATACATGATGTGCAGGCGCAGGCAAACGGTGGCCAAGTGCAGGCGCAGGGGGCATTGAGTTGGAACTCATCCGGGTTGGGGGATATTGCTTTGGGGGGGCAATTTCAGAAGGTGAACCTGGAGGTTTTGCCGGGAGTCCCCGGTGTATTTTCTGGAAACCTTCAACTGGAAGGCTCACAACATTCTCTCACCCTAGCGGGGCAGATAGAGGCTGAGAAACTTCGTTATGAGACGCCGTTGGCATTGGAAGACTTGCTTTTGCAGGTGGGGAATCGCAGCCATGAAGACACGAAGCCCGCAGAAGAATGGTTGAAATATGACATTATGTTGAAGGCGGGCGATGTGCATATTGACAACAACCTTGCTCGCGTGCGTTTGTTGGGTCAAGCGCGTCTTTTGGGGAGCAACGTGCAACCGGACCTCTATGGAACCATAGAGACGGCCCCGGGAGGGGAAGCCTATTTCAGAGGCAATACCTTTGGCATACAGAGAGGGCTTCTTCAGTTTTCCGGAAAGACGAACTCGTTGCAGTTTGCAGCGCAGTCTCAAATTCAAGAATACCTTATATTTGTCAAAGCCTCTGGAGATTTGAGTCATCCGAAAGTTGTTTTGAGCAGTGAGCCAAGTTTGACAGAAGCGGACATTCTCAGTGTATTAACCATAGGTACAACATCCGATGAGCAACTGGCATCCGCAAGTGCAGGAGTCAGTTTGGCAGCTCAGTTTTTTTTCAGTGTTTCGGGTTTGGAGCGTCGATTTCAAAATTTATTTTCGGGTAGCTCATTGTTGTTAAGTCCGCAGATGCAGTTTGCGACGACGGTGAATGAGATTACGGGGCTTACGGAGCCGTCTGTGCGTTTGGAGTCAAAGTTGTTGTCAGAGCGGTTTCGGATAGGCGTTGTCCAGCCGTTGTTTACAGGAAGGGGAACCAAGGCTCAGCTTGAATGGCGAATAAATGATAGGGTTTCATTACGTGCGCAGTGGGATAACTGGAACCAGGCAAACAACCCTGGGTTCGACTTGAAATTTCGTTTCGAATGGGAATAGCGGCTTTATTGGCGAGTTTTCTTTTGTGTGTTTCGCCCTCGAAAGAGGTCGAAAATGTGGAGTTGCGTCTCGTGGAGGGAGACGTTTCGGTGTTGGAGGGCCTGGACGCCTTGGTTTCTGTGCGCAAGGGGCAACAACTTTCTCCCAAGGCTGTGCGTCAGACTTTGCTTCGGCTTTTTGAGACAGGGCGGTTTGCCGATGCGGCGGTATTTTCGGTTTCCAGCCCAGAAGGTTTGTTGTTGAGGTTTGACTTATGGGCCAAGAGGAAGCTGACGCGGCTGATTGTAATGGGCAACCACCGTCTGTCGGAAGTGGACGTTGCGAACGTGTCCGGATTGAAAGTGGGGAGTGACTTAACCACAGAGGCGATTGTTTTAGCGCGGGAACGCCTGAAAGAGCGCTATGAGAGTTTGGGGTACCCCCATGTACAAATATGGGTATCCGCCAGTGTACAACCTGGAGGGACCGAAGCCATTGTAGAGCTAAGCGAGGGGGAGGCGCAGCGCATTCGAGGGATAACGTTTGAGGGGCAGTTTCCCTTTGCAGAGAATGTTTTGAGACAGGAGATGGATTTGAGGGAGGGGGCGGTTTTCAACCTGGAGCAGGTTGCCCAAGGGGAGCAGAGGCTTCGGGATTTTTTTATTCGTGAAGGTTATTGGCAGATTCAGTTGGTGCGGCTTAAGAAGGAAGAGGGGGGGCTTTGTTTTTCAATAATACCAGGCCCCAAGTGGGCACTTCATTTTAGTGGGAACCAGCGGTTGTCCACGGGGGTATTGGAGGAGATTGTCCATTTTGGTGGGGGGGTGTTGACGCTTAACCGTTGGGAGTTGGAGCGTATTCAGCGGAGGCTGGCGGATTTTTACCGTTTTCGTGGATACCCTGAGGTGCGCATTCGCCATGCGCAATTTTTTTCCGAGGACAAAAGCCATGCTCGCTTGACGTTTTTCATAGAAGAAGGGCGCCAGTTGCTTGTCCGGCAAATTGTTTTTCGAGGGAATGCTCGGCTTGAGGATGCTGATTTGGTCCGTGTTGTTATTGAGATGATGAATGCAGCGGCTCCGGCGGTAGGTGCATTGGACGAAGTGATGGTGGATTCGCTGATGTTGCAAGGTTCGGCTTTGAAGGCGGGGAGGTTGAATTACATACCCAGGGCGGAGCAGGTATTTATTGAGGAGGTATGGCCCCAAACCGCTGCGGGGATGATTCAGCTATACAAGGAGCGGGGCTTTCTAAATGCGAGTGTTGTCCTCTCAAAGACGCAATGGGACGATGAAGGGATTGTTGTCTATTTTGACATTCAGGAAGGCCCTCAATTTCATTTAAAAAAGCTAAGCATGGAAGGATTTCCCGAGGGCAAGCGCCACTCCAAGCTTATGCTGGGCATGGTTATTTCAGACTCAAACATTGAGTTTGAGCGGCAGAGGTTGTTGGTTGAGCTGATGGATGAGGGCTATTGGTTTGTGAGCATTCGGGCCCAGCTCCAAAAAGGCGAGGAGGGGGATGCGGAGGTACAGTTTCATGCAACGGTTGGTCCCCAAGTCCACCTTGGAAAGGTTGTTTTTCGTGGTTTGGAGAAGACCCAATTCAAGACAGCAAACTCGCAAGTTTTTTTGGTTGAGGGGCAGGTTTTCAACCCCAAGGCGCTTGTTGCATTACAACGTCGACTTTCTGCATTGGGCACCTTTCGTTTTGTGGAGGTGCGTTTGTTGGAGCCGGATGTACAAAGCCCACAGAAGGATGTTTCTGTTGAACTCAAAGAGAGTCCAAGGTTTTCAGGAGAATTCAGCATTGGCTATTTTATGGCCGATGGCCCTCGGGTGGTTTTCGACTTTGCCTACCCCAACATAGGTGGGCATGCGCTTACTTTAACGGGGCGGCTGGCCGTCAACTATTATGCGGCGAGTGCTTCTGTTTTGCGCGATCAGGTGGACACAACAGACTTGTCCGGGTTTGAGTTGTTGGGAGGGCGGTGGAACTTCTCTTTGCAAAACCGCTCATTGTTGCCCAGCAACATTGGGTTTCGTGTTGACTTGGTTGCTGAGCGGATATTTCGCCCATCCTACCACTTCATGCGTGTGGCATTGGGGCCTGGTTTGGATTGGACGCGCCAGTTGAATGTCTCCTGGCTTTCTGGGGTATGGCCGGAGTTGACGTTTCTTTTGCAGTGGGAAGCGGAATATTCCGAAATAAACAAGCTGTTTCAAGGGCAAGGCATTCAGCCTTTGGTGCGAGCAGATGTTGAAAGGCTTCGTTTTTTGGAGGGGACTTTTGCACTTCAGTCTTTGCGGGCGACCACCATTTTGGATGCTCGGGACAATCCCGTATTTCCCAGGAGAGGTTTTTTTGCTCAAGTTTCTTTGGATTGGGTTAGCGACCTATATGCGAGGGACAAGAAGGGAAGCCCTATTGTTGTCCAATTTCTCAAGCTGTCTGGCAACCTAAGCTTCTATCTCCCCATACAGAAGAACGTCCTGGCCTTTTCTCTGCGAGGGGGAAAAATTTTCCCGCTCAGCAGAAAGAGCGTAAGTCCTCCGGTGAAGCGTTTTTATTTAGGGGGTGCCACCAGTTTGCGTGGTTTTTCAGAAGATGGGTTATTGGCTGCGGATTTTCGAAAAACTTACCAAGAAGAAGTCCGCAGGTGTGAAGGGGTTATTTCTCGGGTGGGGTGTAGTGAGGATGCGCGTCTTTTTTTGCAAGGGGAGAGGTTATATTCAGAAGGGGGGGAGCTTTTTTTGTTGATGAAGGCGGAGTGGAGGATGCCTGTTTTTGAGAAGTTGGAATTGGGTTTATTTGCGGAGGCAGGGAACCTCTGGTTGTTGACGCCGAAGTTTCCTTTAGCGTTACGTCCTGTGGCGGGTTTAGGAATTCGTTATGGGACGCCTGTGGGGCCCTTGGTTTTGGACTTTGGGTTTAACCTAAACCGTGACAAGCTGCTCAACGAGTCTTTGTGGAACATTTATTTTAGCATTGGTGTTTTCTAGGTAGCCTTTTCCATGGAGGCGGTTTTCAGTTGGACCAGATGGGGGTAGCGAGGTGGCTTCGCTCCAAGGGAAGCGGGAGCTGGACTTTTCCATCCAAGGTACTGACGAAAATATGGCTGGAGCCCAGGCGGTTGGAGACGAACAGCAGCAGGCGCCCATCCGGGCTGAAACTGGGCTCCTCGTTGTCACCCTGGTCCTGCGTCACGCGACGCACTTCACCTGTCTGCAGGTGGGTAATAAAAATATCAAAGCGGCGTTTTTCATCCCTCGCTGTGAAGGCAACCCAGTCGCCCTTAGGAGAAACCTTGGGTGTTTGGTTATAATTTCCTTGGAATGTCAGCCTACGCACGGCGTTTTTTTCCAAGTCCATGAGAAAAAGCTGAGGCCCTCCGGCGCGGTTGGAGACGAAGACCAGGTTTTTCCCGTCAGGGGTGAAGTTGGGGCTTGTGTTGAGGAGGAAGGGGGTTTGTGTCAATTTACGAGCTTCTTTGCCATGGGCTGTGGCCAGCCACAGTTGGGTGGACTCGCCCTCTGCTTGGGCCCAAGCCATCCACTTTCCATTTTTAGAAAACGCAACGCCTGTTGCCATGGTTTTTTTAGCCACCAGGGTTGTGGTTTTGCCGCCGGGTTGTTTCATGACAATGTCTGGGTTTCCGCTGTCATAAGAGGTGAAAGCGACGGCTTGGTTATTGGACGTAAAGGCAGGCAGGAGGTTGATGTTTGTCTGCGTAAGGGCTTGGGCATTGTTTCCATCCCAGTCAGCGATATAGACGTTGCGACGTTGGCCGGTGGTTTTGACGAAGGCGATTTTTTTGAGGAAGGGCCCTTCTTCTGCTGTGTAGTGGCGGTAGACGGCATTGGCCAGTTGGTGGCCTATTTTACGAATGTCGTTTGGGCCGCCTTTGGCGGAGGTTTCAAACTCCAGGCGTCCGCTGCTGCTGCGAAACAAACGCAGGTGTGCTTCGAGTTGTTGCTCCTGGTTGAGGTTGAGTTGGACTTTAATAACGCTTTCTGCTCCGACATTCAGCCAGGCAGAGGCGATAATGTTGTTTGCAGGCTCATCCGCTGGAGCCAGGAAGCTGGCCCTGTCGAGCAAGCGAAAGAGGCCTGAAGCGCCGAAGTCAAAGAGGAGCAGTTTGTCGAGCTCCTCTGCGAGGTTTTGGGTGGAGGGGTTTGTCTCAATGACGCGGGGGAACCCCAAAGGCTCTGCGCGAAAATTTGCTCCGCTGATTTCAAGTGTTGGGACTTGGGCGAAGGCGGGGAGGGAGGAGAGCAAGAGCCAGAGGAGAGGCAGACGCATGGCGATTTTTTTAGGGAGTGAATACAAGTTGGACACCATTTTTTCGTAAGGATTCTTTCAAATGCTCCGGAGGTGGGGAGAAGGGGGCGGCCTTGCGCAGAGCGCTTTCCACGGCGGTATTAAAGAGGGGGTTACCAGAGGATTGGGTGAGTTTGGCTTCCAGCAGTTTTCCATTGGGGGAGATGCGGATGAGGGCGGTGGCTTTGAGGGTATTGCGTTGGTTTTCGGGGATGGTGGAAGACACGTCATAGTGGCGGCGTACGGCCACAGAGAGCAGGCCGAAATAGCGTTCTCCCTCTTGGATGGCCGAGTCCCCCATAGGGTCACCATCGGCTTGTCCCTGGAGGGGGGTGTTGGTGGTTTTTGACTCACGGGAGAATGCGGAGAACAAGTCTCGGCTATGGTCTGCGGAGGTGGTGGATTTTGAAGGGGGTGTTGTTTTTTGAGGGGGTATAGCCGTCGTGGCCTGAGGGGAGGGAACAGGGAGAGGAGGGGGTGCCGAAGGCCCGGGGTGGGAGGG
>JGI24694J35173_10000431_pt1 | contig 39909 bp, 32 predicted proteins | sample TergutCo191P1_FD_35173 | JGI IMG/M metagenome (IMG submission 35173) | reverse complement strand
GAATTGGGGTGAGGCATTAAACCAATTTGCGCTCATCTACGGAGACAGAGTCCCGTTATGAGATATTCTTCGTTTTACACAAAAAAATTTAAAAGTTCGCGCCCTCGGGGTTCGAAAACCGCCCTTAGCAGGGCGGATATATTAAACAGTCAATTAAACTACAAGTCAGTGTGTAGTACAGACACCTTACGTTTACTTTATTTTCTCTTTTTTTCTATTTCCTTTTTAAACAAATAATAAAAATCGCCTGTATATTCTATCAATTCTTCATCAGAAAACCTTCTTTTTTTTCCATTAACAATCCAGTCCATATTATTTTGATTTCTCCAATCATTATAATATAAAAACATAAAACAAAAATTTTTTGCATAAGAAGGCAGACAATTTTTTTCTTTTATATAAGTTCTTAATTTTGCTGTTTCCATAAAAAATTCAATTGGAAATGAAAAATATTGCCAAAAAGTATTCTTTTGGATATTATCCTGTTTAATAAGCGAACCTATCAATTCAAAGAAATAATGCACTTCCCTTAGTGCATTATATTTTTCACTATAATAAATTTCATTAAAAATATATAAATCTTCTTTTTCCTTACCATGCAAAAAGGAAATTAACTCTTTTCCCTGCTTTAATGCTTCATTGATAAGACACATTGTCTTTTTATATTCAACAAAAAGACTTGTTAAACAAGAAATGGTTTTTGTTGTTATGCTGTCTTTCTTTTCATTGTCATGAATTCTCTTACTGATTAAAACTGCAAGAATAGCGAGTGCAACTGATGCAATTACATCAATAATGGTAAAAATTATATTTATCTTTTCCATTTTATTCTCCTCATTATCCTAGACTCCAAATTATCCTCAGTACCAGTTACTGGGTTGATACCACTTCCGGTTGTATCTCACCCAATGCAATTGCTTGGAACACTGCGTGTGTCGCGTTGTCAGCACGATTAACTCGGAATCCCACAATCAGTTTTCCGTTCTCGCTTCTGTAGAAACGTGCAGGTGCGCCTTCGGTTGCTGGATATATATAAATTTCATTCACTTTACCCGCAAGACCCGCTCTTGTCAATATTATCTAATCCAGCATACCCATCCTTCGCCACCTGCACTGCCGTTGCAATTGTTGTGCCGCCCGTGAAATCCTCAACTGCGCCGATGCGATAGATTTTTATGCTGCTGCCCGCGAACAATTCGCCATACGATTGCCATGTGCATCCGCATAGATTTTCATCCGCACCGCACTTTGCTTCACCGACACCCAAGTGTTTTTTTTCCACGCACATACACAGCTTTGGACGAGCGCCAAAGTTCATGCACATGCAATCATCCTTGCCGGTACAGCACATTCCATCATCATAGTGCCCTGTTCCATTCGGACATTCGCACGGATTCGGTTTGGGATTGTTGTCGTCAGTATCACAAGACAATGCAATAATAACCGCCGTCAGTATCATTGTTGCCAGTACCGCCGCAATAGCTTTCTTTCGATAATGTTTTATTTTTTCTCCTTTTTTTATTTCTTTTATCGGCGGACTAATCGCCAATTCAAATTCTGATCATTGACTAATTTTTGTCCATGTATCTGATTCAGCTTCTCTTGTATATGTACCGATGCCTCCGCCTTCTGCTAAATACTTGTCTCTTAAATCACCAGGGAATGGAACATTAGAATTAAAATTTGCCTCAGTGATAGTTCCCATAAAGGTTACGCTGATAAGGCTTGTACAGCCGTTAAAAGCCCAATTGCGAATGGTAGTTAGCCCCACAGGTAAAGTAATCTCTTCAAGACTAGTACAGCCCATGAAAGCCCAACCACTAATTTCATTTAATCCTGTAGGTAGAGAAATCTCTGTAAGACTATAGCACGCATAGAATGCCATAACTTCAATGGATGTTAACTCTTCTGGTAGAGAAATATTAACAAGGTTATTACATTCCCTGAATGCTTCATTTCCAATGATAGTAATCCCTGCTGGTAAAGTTATATTTACCAAGTTTTTACACCGCATGAAGGCACCATATCCAATGGAAGTTAGTCCAATAGGTAAAATAATAGAATCGGTAGCTGTTGGGTATGATACTAATTCTGTGTTGTTACGTACAAGTCCTTTTCCCCCATCAATAACACTAAAAATATTGTTTTCTGTTACATCAAAGATAATATTACTATATGCAAAGGCATTTCCACCAACGGAAATAAGCCTTGCAGGAATTTTAATCTTCGTAAGGCCAGAGCAGTTTAGAAATGTTGCCGCTCCAATATTGGTAATGTTTGAAGGTGTCAGAAAATTAATACCAGTTATTTCTGTTTGATTAGAGAACACACCTGCATCTGTATTTGGATTAACATAGCTAATTCTTCTAACAGGCAAGTAATCGCTATCTGTATCAGGGCGGTAAAAAACAGGTATATACACTTCTCCACTGGTTACTGTTCCTCTACTCGAAATACTATATGCTCTATCGTTATCAATTAGTGTATAAACAAGTCCTAAAGTGCCTGTGGCGTATAAAGTACGTTTACTAATATGCGATGAATCATGCGTACAAATGCTTTCTTCTTCACCGTCTACTGTTACAGTAGGAGCAGATATTTCCGTCCAATTATCGTAGTTATGCCCAGTTGCAGGAATCGTTGCATCAGATGCTGGTCTGCCGCACAACTCACAATCCCCCGTACTATTACCGTCTTCTGTACAGGTTGCCGGTATCGCCACACCCCATTTGTGGGCACTTGTGTTTACAGCTACATCTCGTCTTTGTATCTCTCCACACCCGCCGCACGCTCTTTTTTCCTCGCCTTTTTCAACACAAGCAGGCGGAATAGTTACCTCCCAATCACCCCAATTATGTGAGTGATTGGGTGTTTTTTCATCAGGACAGGACACGATGAACCCTCCCATAATTGTAACCAGTAAAACAATGGTAATTCTTTTCATATATTCTCCTTTTGGTATTAGTAACCATTAATCCAACAATTATCCTAGAAAACATCGAGTAATACTAAATAATAATTGAAACAGGCAAGATGTGTCAAGTTAGTAAATTCAATTATTATAGTGTATCAATCAATGAAGAAGAAAACGTCAAAAATCCAAGACATTTTTGCCAAAAACCTACGAGAAATTCGCCGTAAATGCGGATTTACGCAGGTTGAATTGGCAGAAAAAGCGGATATTTCTACTAATTATCTGGCTATGGTTGAAATAGCCCGTTATATTCCTCGCGTAGAAATTATTGAACGACTAGCCAATGCCATGAATGTAGAAATATACGAACTTTTTATNATTCCGCTTTCCCCTGTTAATGAGTTGAAAAATAAAAACGAAACGATTGCAACTGATTTAGAGAAAATTGTAATAAAAGCAGTTGACAAAGCTTTTGCAAAAGAACGAAAAAGAAAAAAGTAGAGACAGAATTTGGCATAATTAGTCATTGATACCACTTTTGCCTAGTGTCGTTTTATTTTCAATGTAAATCCTATCTAGTTTATTTCGGCGTTCTACCTCAATCGGGAAGAATATCCGTAGAAATGATCATAGAAAGGCAGTATTTAAGCCGTCATCCTCATCAAAACCCCGAAGAATTAACGACAAGCCATTTCACAAGAAGAAAAAGGGATTTAATAGATTTCCAATACGACAATTCAGGAAAGCAATGTTTTATCTGCGTACGTTACGAAAACAGCAAAGGAGACAAAGGGCATTGGGGATCTATGGTTAATTCGTTTATTCCATAATAAAAAAATTGTGTTAAAAGTTTGTTACACGCATTTGTACATCCAGAGTCTGTAGAAAAAGTATAATTTATTACTCACTTTTAATATTAATGTAATATATTCAATAACAATCTCTGAAGATAATTATTTAATTATAGATAATCTTTATTCTTGCCTTAAGCGGCAGTTTTTTGTAATCATCCTTCAATTTTTTGGGTAAACCCCTGTTTTGTCTCCTCATAATACGCTCCTTTTTGGTAGTACCCTATGCAATATTATAATATCGCTATGGGTAATTGTCAATAAAATCGAAAAATCAACCAAAATTAAACAATTGAAAAATAACACCTCCTCATCTATAGTGAGATATGTAGTTACGTAAGAGGAAAATGGTAAAAAAAATACAGGTCAGGCTGGTCGCCGTCAGAGAATCGCTTGGAATTACTCAAAAAGATTTTTGCGGCGGTATATATATAAGTCAGTCATATTACGCCCAGGTGGAAGGCGGAAAAAGACCTGTAAATGACCGTATCATTGCCCTTGTCTGTTCTCAATACGGGGTGTCAAAAGATTACCTTTTAACAGGCAAAGGCAATATGTTCAGCGATAACCTCGCGGACATTCAACTTCAGCAGCTAACCGAAATTTTTAACGAGCTTGAACCCCCTTTTCGGGATTATATAATTCTACAGATTAAACAACTTTTGGAAGCTCAGAAAAAGTCCAAAAACACCCAATAACATCCTTTGTGTCTTCGTGCCCCCGTGTGAACCTTGGACTGGACATCCCACGTAACAAAAAGCCAATTTTATTTTTTCCCTACCCCTTTTTCATTTTGCAGGTGAAATTGATTTTTGTGCCTTTGTCCACTTCGGATTCGATGCAGATATTGCCGCCCATGATTTCGATGATGCGTTTGGAGAGAGCGAGGCCGAGTCCTATTCCGCCGTATTCCCGGCTGTTGCCGCCGTCTGCCTGTTCGAAAATCGAGAAAAGTCTGCCTTGCTGTTCTTTGGACATTCCAATTCCGCTGTCCTTAACTTCAATGTTAAGCGTAACCGCGTCATTTTCTTCGCTTTCCAGAATGGCGTTGAAAGATATATCGCCGTTTTCCTGCGTAAATTTTACCGCGTTGGCGAGAAGCGTTGTTATTACCTGACGCAGACGCTTACTGTCGCCTATAAGCGAATCAGGAATATCAGGATCGACTTTACATTCAATTAACTGATTTTTTTTTGACGCGTTTTCATCCGCTATGCGAAGCACGTCCCATATCATGGCTTTGCAGTCAAATGCGCTGTCCGCAAGCATGAATGATCCGTATTCCAAATCGGAAATATCAAGCACATCATCTATCATGGTTAAAAGAGTGTGCGCGGCTGTGTTCATTACCTTGCATTGTCTTTGTATGCTGTCTGGAATACCGGAAATTTCCAAAACCTGCAGCATTCCCAAAATGGCGTTCATGGGGGTTCGCATTTCGTGGCTCATCCGCGAAAGAAACTCCGATTTCGCCCTGCTTAAATATTCCGCGTGCTGTATCGCGTCACGTTCAAAAACGCCTGAAAAAATGTTGGCGCCAAGAACCGCAAGGTCAATTTCGCTCTCGCTCCATTCCTGCTCTTCTTCCATGGAAAAAATAAGAATCGCGCAAACTCTTCCTTTAACGAATATCGGAGTGATAATGAAGTTGTCAAAATGCTGTTTGCGCAAATCCATATTATTTTTTACTAAAACGTCATTGGAATGAAGGCACAAATCCCTTTCATTGCCCGTTAATAAATTATTAATGGCGGCAATTACATTATCATTTAACTCAATCCTGTCGCCGATGCGCGTTTCCAAAGTAATATACGAGTTAATCCATTCGTTCTGGCAAACCAGCACATTGTCGTTCTTTTCGATTCTATAAAGCATTATCGAAGAAATATCCATAAACTCGCCGATCATGCGAAGGGTATCATTATGAAGAGACGGAGTATAGGCGTTAGCGAGAAAGTTATGCGAAATCCTGGCTACCAGCGCCTGCTGCTGAAGTCTTTCTATTAATTGTATATGATTTAAAATTCTTAATTTAACGATTGCGGGATGAAAAGGTTTAATTATATAATCCGCCGCTCCCAAAGCCAGTCCCTTTATTTCGGCATTGTCGTTATCAAGTCCTGTTATAAAAATAACTGTTATTTCCCGCGTTTTTTCCGATTTTTTAAACTCGGTAAGCACGGCGTAACCGTCCATTTCGGGCATAAGTATATCAAGGAGAATAATATCCGGTACAAATTGCTGCGCTGTTTCGATCGCGTCCTTTCCGTTTGTAGAAGCGTAAATGGTATAATCGGGAGATAATATTGTTTTGAGCGAACTTATATTATCCCTCTCGTCGTCCACAATTAACACGCTGTGTTTTTTCTTTCTACTCATCATCCATCCTCCATTTTATTTTTAATCTTCTTCATTTCTTCAAGCGCCTGATTAAAATTAAAATTTTCTATGTATTTTGCAAGCAGCTCAGCGCCGGGTATTAAGTCTATATCATCAAGCAATTCTTCGCACTCAGGATTTTTATTAATCAGCATCGGCTCCAAATCGTTTAGTATTTTAATAATTTTCTGCTTGTCTTTTGTTTTTTCCTTTCTTTTTTGTTCCAATTCGGCAAGCAAGGGAGCTAGTTTATTAAGAACCAGTTTTAATTCAGTTTCCAAAATTTTTATTTCATATTTATGAGGCGGCTCTTTTCCGTCCGCGAATAAATCTTCCAGCACAGCGGCGGCATCCTGCAATTTTTTTTCTCCGATCTGCCCCGCGTTGCTCTTAAGCATATGAAAAAGCCTGTGCGCGAGTCCTATGTTGTGATTATGCAGCGCTTTTATTATTTCTTTAAAAGTATCCTTATTGCTTTTAGCGAAATTAATGCGGTTCTGTTTTATAAACCGTTCGTCATTTTCAAGCTCAATTATTTTTTCTTTTTCCGCTGAAGAGTAGCTTATAACAGGAAGATATTTTAACAGACACTCCCATAATTCATGCGATGTAAAAGGCTTTCCGAGACAGTCGGTCATTCCGTTTTTCAGGTAATTTTTAACATCATCAGCCATAATATTCGCGGTTAAGGCGACAATAGGGGTTTTTACCCCCATTGCGGAAATTTTAGCCACCGCTTCAAACCCGCCCATCTCCGGCATGTGTATATCCATAAATATTAAATCAAACTGTTTTTCGCCGATGCGCTGACGTCCGTTAATAATATTAATCGCTTCCCTTCCGTTATGCGCAACAACGCTTTTAAGCCCCACTTTTTCAAGATGTTCGCAGATAACCTGCTGATTCATTTCGTTATCTTCGCAAATTAATACAACGCCTGAAAATTTCGGCTTCCCCTGAATGCGGGAAACGCTTTCCCTTAATACGGCGTCCGCCGCTTCGTCGTCGATCAGGTCAAATTTCAGCTTAAAACTGAACTTGCTGCCGATTCCCGGCAGGCTTTCCACGTTCAAAGCGCCGCCCATAAGTTCGATAATATTTTTCGCTATCGGAAGCCCAAGCCCCGTACCGCTTGTTTTTCGCGTAACGCTTTCATCAAGCTGGGCGAAAGGCTCCATAATTCTTGTAACCTGCTCTCCCGTCATTCCAATGCCGGTATCTTCTATTTCAAAATAAATTGCCGCGCTTGTATCTTCGCTCTTTATGCTTCCATGATGTTCAAGAGCCGCTAAAATTTTTATTGTGCCTGAGTCTGTAAATTTGACAGCGTTATCCAGCAAATTGATTATCGCCTGACGCAGTCTTATGGGGTCTCCCGTGAATATCCGGTCTATACCCGGCTCCGCAAGGCAATAAACGGCAATCCCCTTTTTTTCGGCTCTCGGCTTAATAATCATGTGGCAATGATCAAGCACATCATGCAGATCAAAAGGCACGCGTTCCAAAACTATTTTACCGGATTCAATTTTGGAAATATCAAGTATATCGTTAATTATTTTTAAAAGCCATTCGGCGTTTTGCGAGATGTTGCCGAGGTATTCGCTTACTTTCTGATGATTGTCGTAATTCTGCGCAAGTTCCGCGAAACCGATAATGCTGTTCATGGGCGTCCTGATTTCGTGGCTCATATTCGCCAGAAATGTCGATTTGGTTCTGTTAGCCGCTTCCGCCGCGTCTCTCGCGCTGCGAAGATCTTCCGCGTACACTTCATGTCTCTTCTGATTCCTGACATATCCTGTTACGAGAACCAATAAAACAATTATTACCGCTGCCGCTAACATTAATTTGAATTCAGACGGATTGGATTCCCATATCGGAAGCGAACGGTTTATAACCGCGTGGTCTTTCGGTAAATATTTAGCGTTAATGTTTGAGTCACGGACAGCTTTATAATCGAACTTCCATCTGTTAAGCTGCGCGGAATCATAAACAATGGGAATATGCGAAGGATGTTTTCCGTTTAAAATATCTACAGCCATTGAAGCGATTATTCTGCTTTGAACGCTCGCAACGGTAACGTATCCTCCCAATGTCCCGTGCCCGATAAAAGACGCAGTCAGACCGAATACCGGATTAAATGAAGCGTCCTTGACAAGCTCCTGCACTTCGGTCTCGGAATAAAAAACGCCTTCACTGTCGCACAGGTAATTGCCTATCAGAACCAGAGTATCGGCTCCAAAAGAGCGTATATCGTCAAGAATCGCGGCAAACGGTTTATTACCGCTGAAAATAAATTCAACAGGCGCTCCGTTTTGCGCGCCCGGAGTCCTTGAGTCTATGCTTTTTTTTATATTTTCCAGCATTCTGTTGCTTCTGGCAACGGAATTATCATTTAAAATAAAAATTCGGCGGGTTTTCGGAAAAAGTTTTTGCATTTCCGTTACGGTTTCATAAAAAGAAATTGTCTGAGAAACGCCTGTAACGGCATCTTCCTGTCCGTACAGCATGGATTCATTAAAACCGACAACATCAAAAAATAAAACAGGCAAATTAGGAAACAACAAATAATAATTGTTTAAAACAAATTCAAGCGCTTCATTGCCGGAAGCGATTATTAAATCGGGAGTACGCGCGATAAAATTGGTGCGGATTATATTTGACACAATTGCGTTGTAATTTTCGCGGCTGAGAATTTCGTTTGAATTTAAATAATAATTGTAATATTCTATCGCGCTGCTTCCGGCATATTTTCTGCCTTCAGCGAAATGCTCGTGTTCAAGAGCTCTTCTGTCTAAATTTACGCGGATAGATTCCATCTGACCGCGTTCCCATTCGCTTTGCGCGTTATACGAATTAATATGCAGGATAATCGGTTTATTATTTGCAACTTCAATGCCGCCGTGAATCCTGTTTATAATGCCTTCGTCCTTCATTTCGCTGTACGCTTTTTCAAGAAGGGGAACCAAATACCTGTGTCCGTTGTTTACATAAGTATAAACCGGCTGCTGCTCTACAACTCCGGCGGTTTTAATACCATGCGGAAATCTGTATTCAAAATGCGACATTCGCGGAAGCATTATCACGTCCGTATCGCCGTTAAGCAAAGAATTCCACAATTGCGGCAAGGTAGTTACCGTTACAAGATTCCCCGCGCGCGCGCGGGAAATGTTATTCGCTATGTATTCATTTTGCCAGCGGTATCCTATCCGTAACCCGGACATATCGCTCCACCGGGAAAAATGGTAACTTTCGTTTGAACGCGAGTAGGCTGTATATTCAACATTATCAATCGCGACGGGAACCTTTACAAGATTTGGATACAATCTGTCCCAGCCGTCTGTCTGGGTAGGCAGCACTGCGGCATCGCCGTAATTTACGTCCGCCACGGCGGTCCGCATTCCGGTAATAGTGGAAACCATCTGGTATCCCGATCGTTTTAAAGCCGTATAAAGTATCCGCTCAATTATAATTGAATGATCCTCGCTCATGGCGACTTTCACGGCAGGAAGTTCAGATTCGCTGTATGCGGGCGGTTGATCCGTGCTCTGAGCCCAAAGGGGCAGTTTCACAAGAAATGTGAAAAAAATAACGGGAAAAATCAGCATGACTCTATTTTTTAACGCAAAATTCATTTCATCCTATTATTTAGTAAAATTGTACTATCTTTATGAGCTGATTCTCTATTATATATTCAAAAATATGGATAATCAATGGATATTAATTCGTATTTCTTGATTATATAAACAAATTACCATAATATTATACAATTATTTAATATATTATTATAAGTATGAATATTCGATATGGCAAAGATAATTTTAAAAAACAACCGCGCTAAACCCAAGAGCTATCAAAAGCTGCGCCGCGATATACGTTACCATCACAAAAACGTAATAGGGCTTTTTGCGGAAAGTAACAAGCGCCAGAGAGGTATCGGACACCACAAAGCAAACGCTTCCCGCCAGAACCAGCGCGCCGAAAACTCCCCCTTGAGCCGCAAATAGCTGAACGGCGAATACCGCCATAACAAGGATTATTGCCTCGTAGGCGATAACGGCGATTTTCATTTCCGGCGTCGGCTGAATTATTTTGAATATCAGTAAACCAAGCCCTATGCCTATGACAATACAGATAACAAGAAAAAGAATATTAAAAGGCTGAGCGAATTTAAACATCGCGGTTATATAACATATATGACCGATTAAAAAACCGGATAAGCCCAGCCTGAAACATAAAATGTTAGAAATTTTAATAAGCAGAACGTCCCCTATCCACGCGAAGACAAGAGCCAGAACTACAGGTAAAAATATTTTTTCCGTTTCAGAAATATACACCGCAAGTATGCAGGGTATAAGCAGACTTTTTAAAATAAATTGGAATATTCCTTCTTTAAAATATAATGTTATAAGATAAACAATCGAAACAACGGCGAGTATTATTAGAAAAATGAGTTTTAAATCCATAAAAATCTCCCTTTCCATAAAATAGTTCTATTCAATAATAATAATCCAATATTCAAATTTTTACCATGAAATATGGCATAAGTTGAATAAAAAGCGGTTTTATTGCTTTCTTGCAGCCTGCAAGGAACGGCCTTTACCGGTTAGATATTTGTCTTCATACAGTACAAGACCGATTATTCCGTCCGAGTAAGGGGTTATTGTGTAGGTGTTCCATAACAGTTCAATATTGCCGCTGTTTATATTGATTGTATCAGGAGGCCAGATGTTTGTTCTCAGGAAACTGATAATATCGTATTCTTTTGTTATCAGCTCTTTCAGATAGTCATCGTCAACCGGAGTCATTAAATCGTTTATATCAAGTATTTTTTTCTGCGCTGTGTCGATTATAAAATAATTAGTCCAATAATTGCCGTGAGCGGCGCCGGACTGGTAAAAATATTTGCTGTATTCTATAACTATAAATCTTTTACTATGGTGGACTATATTGTAACTTTCATTAAGAAACGATTTATAAAAATGCGTTTTTCCTTCATCGTCGGTTAAAAGCGGAAAATCATCGCTTGTGACAGGACCGATAAATTCTGTCTGAGTATCGGTTATATAATCATCGAAACTCTTGCCATCATAAACCAATTTTTCGACTAAACCGGCAATCTTCTTTGAATAACCTGCATTTTCCAAATAAATATCAAATTCCGCAATATAAGAGCCGAATAGAATTATCTCTTCTTTGTAATGCGCCTTTATAATACTCTCTTTTTCACCGCAGCTGGCAAAGAAAACCAGCGTGATTGTAAAAATAAAAATCAAATTCTTAAAATTCATTTCGATATCCTAACACGGAGAATAAAAAATATATATAACATAAAACGAAAAGCGGTTTCCGAGGCATGGGGTTTATACCAAGAATAAGCAAAAAAGAATGAAAGTGACTATTGTGTCATTTTTCTATTTGGTGTTCGCGCCAAGCGGCTACACTGCCAATGATTATAAGAGGTACTCCCATTATCAAAACGCCTATCAATAAAATTTCCATTCCCATATTGTTACTCCTGTTTTGCCGGAGAATTTTTATCTTCTCCGATTTTCTTTTCTTTTGATATCCATAATAGACCAATTATGCAGAATACAGTCGCTGCTGTAAATCCGCCTATAACCAGCACACCTTGAGGTATTTCCCCTCGTAAAACTCCGCCTAGAAAAATACTGCCAAAAACTAATTTCCCTATATCTAAAAGTAACTTTCCTGTATCTTCCTTAATCGTTGTCTGTTTCTTCGGCTTTTTCATACTGTCTCCTGTGCATAATATACCACTTTTCAGTGTCTTTTAACAGCCTAAATCCGCTGCTGTCAAAATGCTCAATAAAAATCGGTGAAAATGACGGTGAAAAACTTTGATAAAAACTCCAAAAGTCCTTGTAATTTTTTATCAAAATGGCTAATATTTCGATGATGACAGGAAAAAACGCCAAATTAGGTAAAAATAATACTACATCAATTTCTTGTGTGAATTCAAATTCTCTCTCCTTCATCTTTCTGTATAGAAGAAACTTATCAAAAAACCTCAATACACTTTTTTCGCTGTGTCGCTCTACTCACAGAGAAAGACTATATTCTCAATGGTTATGGCTTGTCGCCGTAATCACCATCGGACTTGCCGTATCGGCTTGTGACAATAACCCGAACACAACCGCAGACCCATGCGCAAACGGTCACGCTTTTCCCGAATAGACTGCGCCGGCTTGCGAAACTGCGGGGAACAGCGTAAGGGCTTGCGCTCGATCAGGGTGTGATGCGACAGATACCCGGACGGAAGGTTTTACCGCGCTCGGTCACAATTGGGAATACGACCCGGACACGGAACTGCCCACCTGCACAACTGAAGGATTAGGACATAAGCATTGCCAAAGGTGCGATGATGTCGAACAGGGCATTATCCCCCCGCTTTGACACTCATTCACCGAATGGGAGGAAACAACTACCGCCACCTGCTTGGACGCGGCAATCAACACTGAAAGATGCGATGTTTGCGGCGCACTCGGCGAAGAAACGGATGAGGGGCATCATGCGCTTGGACATTCCGCAGGGGAAGCAAGCGGAGCAACAGAGGCAACGTGCGAAGATGACGGTTATACAGGAACGGGGACTTGCATTTACTGTTCAACTGAATTGACAGGTGAAGTTATCGATGCATTTGGTCATCATTACCATGACTGGATAGAACCAACCTGTACTACAGCCGGAAACAGCGAAAGAGAATGTACCAATGACTGCGGCGCTATATCAACACGTACAGAAGGTTATGCCGCGCTCGGACATGATTGGAATTGGGCAAGATATAATTCATCTAACGGACATGTATCTTGCAATCGCGATGGATGCAGCGGCGGATTAGCCGCAATAGGCGACACAGGACCCGCAGGCGGAATAATCTTCTATGTCGTTACAAGCGGATTTGCCGTACAAGGTTACGAAGGAGCATCAGGTTCATTTGAAGGATATACCGCCTACTACCTTGAAGCCGCGCCTGCAGATGAAAGCAATTCACAATGGGGAGCGCATGGAACATTAATAGCCGGTGTAACAAGATGCGCAAGTAAAGACTTAAATGGTTTTACAGACTGGTTTCTTCCAAGTTTGGGAGAGTTAAATGAAATGTATAAAGCCAAAGGGCAGGCAGGAATTACAACAACAAGTAATTTATGGTCTTCGTCGCAGTACAGTAACAATAACGCGTGGTATCAGAGTTTCTTCGGTAGCACTGGCAATCAGAGCTCCAATGTCAAGAATTCTATTTTCACTGCTCGTGCCATACGTGCCTTCTAGGCTCTGCACTTTGAGGAATGGATTGTATGGCGGCTATTCAGCCGCCTACAGTGTACGCGCTTTTTAACTTTATTTTAGTCTGACCACTCGCGGGTGGTCAGACACTTTAATTTGTTTTAAGGATTTTTTGATTTAAAAATTATTTACAAAGGCTTTCGTATATAAAATAAGGATGTATTTTATGAAAAACAAGTATATGGTAATTATTAACATAGTAGTAATTACTGTATTGGCAATTATCGCTTGTACAAAGGAAAAACCTGCGCAGGCATCGCAAATAGCAATTAGCGGCTGGGACTGCGTCTGCGGACAAACGGGCAACACGAGAAACTTCTGTTCAAATTGCGGACAACCGGCGCAGGCAAAAGATTGGACTTGCTCTTGCGGGCAGAAAGGTAACAAAGGAAATTTCTGCGCCGAGTGCGGAGCTGCAAAACCTCAGCAGACACAAGCGGCTGCGGAGCAATCAACACAGACAAATACTGCACATGGAGAAGTATCACAATCCGAATTTCAGGGCGGAGATGAAAAAATAACCGGCGAACCTGCGGGAACAACCGCGACAACAGCACCTGCGTCAAGCGAATCGACATCGGCAGCACCGAGAGCGACTGATGCGCCTTCTGCTAGTGTGCAGACGACTGCTGCACCTGCTGCAACGGTAACGGTAAGCGAAAGTAACTCTACAATAAGGGCAGTCTCAGGCGGTGTTGAGATTACCAAATATACAGGAACATCAAAAAATGTAATTATTCCTGAAACAATAACCGGACAGCGTGTTGTCGCTATCGGCGATAGAGCGTTTGAGGGAGTTCAAAGTAACACCAATATATTCGACATAAAAGGAGGAGTATCAAGCGTCACTATTCCCAATACGGTTACCAGTATCGGGGAATCGGCATTTGCATTTCATAGTCTTGCCAGTCTTACCATTCCAAATTCAGTTACCCATATTAAGGATTTTGCATTTTATACTATGAATTCTGCCAGCCGTCTTTCAAGTCTTGTCATTCCGAATTCAGTTACCCATATTGGAAAACATGCATTTTCGAATAACGCATTGACAAGTGTTACTCTTGGTAATTCTCTTACCGATATCGGAGAAGAAGCGTTTTCCGGCAACTATTTAACCACTGTTGTTATTCCCAATTCTGTTCGTCGTATTGAACTTGGAGCGTTCAATAACAACAAATTAACAAGTGTAAAACTTGGCAGTTCTCTTCAGTATATCGGGAATGCGTCGTTTGGAAATAATCAGATAACCGGCAGTGTTATCATTCCCGATTCTGTTGAGGTTATAAACAATTGGGCATTCAGAGATAACCGTATATCCAGCCTCACTCTTGGTAATTCTGTTACTTATATCGGAGAAAACGTGTTTAGCGGTAACCTTCTAACCAACGTTACCATTCCTAATTCTGTTACTCATATTGGTATTGGTGCGTTTCATAATAACAGGTTAACCAGTGTTGTTGTTCCAGCTCATACTACTATTGTCGGTGAATCTGCATTTGGCTCTAATGTACCGATAACAAGGCGGTAGAAGTATTAAATTTGTTATTGAGAGGAAATCTCTAAAAACAGTTTTTAGAGATTAGCTTAAAATAATCCTGTCTTGTTACAATATTCCCTGTAAAAATTCCGCTAAATTGACAATACACCATATTTGATGTATTATATAATATGACCAATAAATGGAATGTAACTTACTATGTTGAAGCAGACGGTACAAAGCCTGTTGAGGTATACATAAGAAATCTTTCTATTACTGAAAGGGCAAAAACACTGGCTTTTATCAATAATTTGGAAGAAAAAGGTCCGGATTTACACAGACCATATGCCGATCTCTTGGAGGACGGAATACACGAATTAAGGATAAAATTAACTGGTACGCAGGTAAGGATTTTATATTTTTTCTGTTATAAAGACATTATGATTTTAACAAACGTGTTTGATAAACATACAGATAAAGTGCCGAAATCCGAGATTAAATTGGCAAAAAAGAGTCGTGATGATTTCTTAAAAAGATATACAGAACAAGATATTAGGGGGTTATTATGAGTTTTAGAAAACATTTGGCAGAAGAAATGAAAAATCCAGAATTCAAAAAATTATATGAAGAAGAAAAACGTTTACTGGATTTAAGTTATGCAATAGTAAAAGCCCGTGAAGAAAGCGGTTTGACACAAAAAGAACTTGCGCAAAAAAGTAATGTTACCCAACAGCAATTATCAAAAATTGAAAATGGAGTAAATTGTAATATGCTAACATTCATCAGAGTATCAAATGCGCTTGGTCTTGGTCTTAGAATAAGCATTTAATTTATAAGTTAAATTTTAAATATAAAAAAGAAATTAATCAAGATGTGAATTTTATAATAACAATGCACATAATTAAATACTTGCATAATATTAAAAAATAATGCTATAATGTAAAATATAGAGCGTTTTTGGCAATAGGAGAAACATAGATGGCATTAAAATATATGCAGGTTATTGATCCAGTTTATGCAGGGGACATACCTGCTTCAGAAATGAAGTTGTCATATATAAGTTATGACTCAGAGTCTGTGCAGACAGAAGATGTCTCCTCCATTAATGAAGTAATAAAACTTAAAAGCGATTCAAAAATGCTGTGGATAAATGTCAGCGGATTAAAAGACACTGATTCAATTAAGCGTTTGGGTGAATTACTGGAAATTCACCCTTTAACAATCGAAGATATTCTGCAAACAGAACAGCAGGCAAAAATGGAAGTTTTTGAAAAATACAGATTCTTATTAGTTAAAACGATTATACAAAAAAAGAATACTTTTTACCGTTCAAATACCGCAAAGAAAATATTTTTTCTGCCTTTCCGAAAGGACAAACGCTTTGTATCTCAGGATGAAAATACAAATGAATTAATTATTACTCAGGTTGGAATAGTAATTATGAAAAACGTTCTTTTAACTTTTCAGGAATTATCAAGAGGAGCATTTGAAGGTATAAGAAAAAAAATAATGGAAAATACCGGTGAAATCCGTAAAATGGAAACCGATTATCTTGCCTATTTAATAATCGATAAAATTGTCGATGAATATTTTAATTCTATAAACCATTTAGAAGAACACATAGAAAATCTTGAGGATCGCGCGACCAGAACAAGTGATGATACATATATTGAAGAAATACAGGAAACAAAAAAATACCTGCTGCTTGTTAAGAAAGCGATTCTGCCTTTAAAAAACAATCTATCGCTTATTTCCCGGACAGAATCATTTTTCCAAACAGGGGAAATAAAACCATTTTTACAGGACTTAATCGAAAATTTGGATCATGCGGTAACGCAGGTAGAACACTACCGCGAATGGCTTTCAAGCGTCATGGAAGTAAACTTGTCTGTTTTATCGTATCAGCTTAACAAGGTAATGAAAGTTTTAGCGATGATTTCCGCCATCTTTATTCCATTATCTTTTATCGCGGGAATTTACGGCATGAATTTTGAAAATATGCCTGAATTAACTACCAGCTTCGGGTATTTCATTGTCCTTGGCGTAATGTTATCTGTCGCGATTATAATGATCGCTTTTTTCAAAATTCGCCGTTGGTTCTGAATTTTTATACCGCCTTTGAATATTTAATCAATATTACACAGCTCTTCCGTATCTGGCAAAAAGTTCCTGTATGCTTTGAATACCCAGCTTCCGGTATAAATTCTTTTGGTGATGATGAACTGTTTCATAACTTATTTTCAGGGTGTAGCCGATTTCTTTGGGCGATTTGCCTTCCAGCAGTAAAGTGAATATTTCTTTTTCTCTCGGCGTTAAATTTAATTTTTCTTTTTTATTTAATTCTTCAGTTTCCACAAGCTGTCCTGAGAAACCTTCCATATCTCTCAGATAAAGACCGTCTGTCCAGTCGGCGTCAAACAGTTTTTTTTGAATAAAAGGCATGAACAAAAGGCACAAGCTTACAAGAACAAGAACTACAGCGAACGCTAGAAATTTATTAGGCTCGTCAAAATAATTAAAGTAAATTGAAAAAATACCGGAAATAATAAAATACTGTATAAAAAAAACAAGACAGTATATCCTGAACATTTTCAACGACATGCTTCTTTTAATGGCTCCCGCGCACATATAACAGATAATAATATAGCCTAAACTATCGCCTAAACCGTAAAAGAAAGAACCGGAAATAATTGCGGCTTCAGTATTAAGCAGAAGAACGCCCAATCCGAACAAGGAAAAAGTCAGAAACATGAGCCAGATATACAATGCGCTTTTGCCTTTTAATAATTGAATAACAATAACAAGCCCGATAGATATAACAGTTCCCATTCCAAAAGCAAAACTGGAAACGCTGTTTTCAGACCATTCGATGTAATTGCTCATACACATGATCATGTAATGAACAACTCCCAGACCAATAACAAAAAGAACTCCCAATCCTTTTCCGCCGCTGTCAGTATTTGCTTCCATGAAGACAGGTTTTAATCCGGCTGCGCAGAATACAATGACAAGAAAAATTGCCATCAAAACAGCTCCTGCCCATGTATTTCCAGCCGTATGAAAATCAGGAAGAATATTTAATGAGGCGTAATAAAATCCGTAGTATAACTGAATAATGATCATGCCGGCAAGCCGCTCAACATTATTTAACACAAAACAGAACAGGTAAAACGCGCAGGCGGCGCATAAGCCATTGCAAAATTTAAAACCCATATAAAGCGTAAACTGTCCCGGACCCATCGGCATAAAAAATAAAAGGAAAAGCAGAACAGCGGACAAAACCGCCGATATCTTAAGCAAAGGAAAAATAAATCGTTTGGGCGTAAAACTTAAGATTAGCCAGCCAAACCCGAGCATAAAAAACATCAGTTCGTTAGTTGCAAAACCGCCCAATACCATACTGTGTCCGTAATAGCGCAAATTTCCCAATATAACAGAAATCGGAAAGACTAACAGGACAGGCAATAAAGCGGCTCTTATATTACGAAATGATAATTCGTCGCGGGTTTGAAAAAGGCTTTTAATTATTACGCTTATCCTGTTATGCAAAATACTAAACTCCTGCCATCTTGATTGCGTGAACTTTAATATGAAGCAGTCCCCGGTGAATTTTAACCTCACCGTAAATTTCAACCTTGTCAGACACGCCGACAGTTAACCCGCGCCACTCTTTCCGTCCGATATCGACGGCAATATCTCCTGTCGCGTCACGGAATGTATACTGCCTGCCGCCGGGAAGCATATTAACAATATTTCCGGTTAAAACAATCCATGAATCATGGGGCAGATTTCTCGCTTCATTGACAGTAATAGGATAACTGATCATAACAGGCTGCCCCTGCGTTCCGTTATATCCGCCGTATCCGCCTGAGGGACCTGAAAAGCCAGCCTGTGCAAAAACATTCACCGCTGAGATGAAGATCGCAAAAAAGGCGATAATAAAAGCCGCATACTTTTTCATAAGTATACCTCCTAAAAAATAATAGCATATCTACGATACGCGCTTATGAAAAATATACGGTCAGAAAAACCCGTATACAACTCACCAAATTGGGTAGGTTGACAGTTTTTAGCCGTTTTTGACCTGCCAAATTAGGGGATATTGACTGTTACAGCCGGAATAAGCATGCAAATATTTTAAATTTTCTCTGTTGCCTTTTTAATATAATGATGTTATAGTTATGTTAACGACCGTTCGGAAACTGAATATATGACTAAAACAGAAATAATTGACATGGCATTCCGCGTATGGGGCCGCAATTTTTATAGAAAAACCAGTCTCTCGCAGCTTGCGTGCGCACTGAGGGTAAGCAAGCCAGCCCTTTACCGCCATTTTTTAAACAAACAGGCGCTTACCGCCGCAATGACCGAGCGCTTTTTGGACGAATTCGCGGGCGTTGTCAGGGAGGATTTTCAAAACGCCATGCAATCGGAAAACGCGGATGACGGAGTTTCTACCATAGTAAGGAGCATTTCCGGCTTCTTTGCTCACAATGTTTATGCCATGATTTTTTCCATGATCAATATATACGAACGCAATATCGACGGGCGCGAGCTGTTAAAACAGTTAAAATCCCGCGGCGTTGATTTTAATACTTTGAGCGCGGTTGTTAACAGGAAATATAAGGGCGATGACGCGGTAATCAGGCTGATTTTTACAACTCTTACTTTTTTTATGTCGTATTATCATAGGGTTAAAAAGACGATGGATAATCCGTTATCTGACGAGGACATTCAAAAAATAACTTCCAGGATTTACAAAACCATAAAAAACGGACTTGGCTATTGCGCCGAAAATACGGATATTGATTTTGATAAACTGGAAAAACAGGTAGAAAACACTCCTCTTGATACTGAAGTTGAGCCGTTTTTTAAAGCGGTTGCGGAAGCTGTAGCCGAGACAGGTCCATGGGAAGTTTCCATGGACATGGTCGCGAAAAGGCTGGGGCTTAGCAAGAGCAGTCTCTACGGACATTTTAAAAACAGGAAGGATATGCTCCGCCGTCTTTTCATATCTGAATTCATGCGGATTATCGAATTTGCGAGAAAAGGGATCAGCTCGTCTTCGGATAGCGCGCAGCAGTTATTCCTTGGGATTTATTCGATAGCGGTTTACCTGCGTTCGCGCCCGGAGATACTTGTCGCCATGGACTGGATCCGCACACGAAGACTCGATCTTGGAAAACCGGATAAACGCCTTGAAGTTTTTAATCTTTTCGAAGACGTTGACATCGAGCCTCTGCGCGGCGCGGCGGAAGAAAAGAAAAGACGCGCTTCTCACTGGATTTTATTTTTACTAATCAATATTTTAACTCACCCCGGCAGCGGGATGCAAAATGACAATATAAGATTGTTATATAAGTTTATCACCTTGGGTCTTGGAGGCTTTATTAAATGAGAAAAAAACTATTCACTGCGTTAATTATTCTATTATCGGCAGCGGCGTATTCACAGGAAGCCGAGCCGACGCAGAACAGCAAGGTAAGACAGCTTACGCCTGATCAGGCGGTGGAACTTGCGCTTAAAAACAACCTGAGTCTTGAATCGGCAAGGGCAGGTTTATCAACAAAAAAACGCGCATCTGATTATTCATGGAATCAGTTTATTCCAAGCATAACAATTGGCGGCGGATTCAGCAGGAGCAATGAAGCGCCAAAGCAAGCGGGATTACATCCTGTTGATTTGGCTCCAATGTTAAATCCGGTATATCAGGGACTTGATCAAATTGCTCAAGCCATGGGACAACAGCCGGCAGGCATCCAATTACCTTCTGAAACTGTGTACGCTGTAACTCCGTATTCCATTGATCTTTCTCAATGGAATGTTGTCGGCAATATACAGATGTCACTCAGCATCAGCGCGGCAATGTTCGAAAACATGAGGCGTCTTCGCATTGATTACGAAGGAGGCTTGCTCAGTTACGAAAAGGCAAAACTTCAGCTTGAGCGCGATGTGCGAAAGGCGTATCACAGCATATTGCTGTTACAGGAAAATATAGCTCTCCTTCACGGCAGTTATAATAATGTTGAAAGTCAGGTGCGAATGGCGCAGGCAAATTATGACGCGGGTCTCGCGCCGGAACTTACGGTGCTGCAGGCGCGCGTTGCGAGGGAAAATATGCGCCCCATAATTGATCAGGCTGAAAGCGGATTAAAACTTTACATGGCGCAGTTTGCGATGTATTTAGGAATGGAATACAATGTTGAATTTGAACTTGCCCCCGTCACGGAAGCCGCCGAGTTTATCTCGCTTGACGTAACGGAAATGATTTCCAAAGCGGCAAACGGAAAACCCGATATTCAGGAATTAAGGCACACAATAATGATGATGCAGAGCGCGAGAAGAGCGCAGGTTTTTTCGCTGACACCCGTGTTAAGTTTAGGATGGAGCAGCCAGTCTTTGTTTAATCCATTAAAAGATCCGTGGAAAGATTCCTGGTTTGAAAGCAAAGACGATTGGATGAAATCAGGCTCATTTACAATCATGTTCGGAGTGCGTCTTCATAGTTTGATCCCGTGGAGCCAGGATTTTCAGGGAATTAAAAATATGGACGATCAGATAAGAACCGCCACCATCGGACTCGCGCAGTTAATTAACGGAACGGAAATTGAAATCTACAATACGGTGCTTTCGCTGGAGAGAATACACCTTAACGCAAAAGCGCAAACCGAAACTGTCTCGCTTGCGGAACAGTCATACCGCATGACGGAACAGGCGTACAGAGCGGGGCTTCAGGATTATTTTCAGGTACAAAGCGCGGAACAATCGCTCAGACAGGCAAGAGTGCAGCTGCTTGAACAGCAGTTTAATTATTTAAACGGACTCATAGATCTTGAATATTCAATTGGCGTTCCCTTCGGAACGCTTTCAAAAAGGAGTAAATAATGAAATCAAAAATTGGATTAACACTTTTATTAATAGCGGTAATATTCGCGTCAGGCTGCGGCGGTAAAAAAAACAAAGCGGCTCCGGGAGCGATTGATGTGCCGGTATTCGCGGTAAATACGATTCTGTCTGTTCAGGGGCAAATTCAGGATTATATATCTTTTTCCGGTGATATTGTCACAGGTTCAACGGTTGACGCCTATTCTGATGCGGCGGGAAAAATAACGGAGATTTATGTTTCTGTCGGCAGAAGAGTAAACAAAGGCGACAGGATCGCCGCCGTAGACCCTTCGCGCCCGGGAATGACATTCAGGCAAAGCATAGTGATAGCTCCCATAAGCGGAACAATTGTAATGGTTCCGGCGCAGGTCGGAATGACAATCAATCAGGCTGTGCCTCTTGCCCGCATTTCAGGCGGCGGTCATGAAATAAAACTCAGCGTCGCGGAACGTTTTATTTCCAGAATGGCGATGAACCTGCCCTGCGAAGTAACTCTTGACGCGTGGCCCGGTGAAATCTTCAGGGGAAGCATCAGCGAAATATCCCCGACCGTAGACATTGCATCCAGAACAATGGAAGTGCGCGTAAATGTAACAGATTCAAATAACAGATTAAAACCCGGTATGTTCGCGAAAGTGCGCGTTATTACCGAACGAAAAAGCAACATTGTTAAAATTCCGGCATCCGCCGTTATAAACAGATTCGGAGAACAATATGTGTATGTTGTGGAAATTCTTGAAGAAGAAACCGATGAAAGCGCAAAAGAAGTGAAAGAAGAAAAGAAAAGTATATTCGAAAAGATAAAAGAAAAATTTAGCAAGAAAGCCGAGGAAGAAAAAACGGAAGGCGAAGAAGAATTAAAAGAGATTAAAGAAAACTATGTTGTAAGAAAAAGAATAGTAACCCCGGGTATCTTAATCGACGGAGTAATTGAAATTACAGGCGGACTTTCGCCTAACGAAGAAGTCGTAGTCAGAGGGCAGACGCTTTTGGACGACGGTTCGCGCGTAAACATCATTGACCGCGTTACCCCGCTTAAGGAGCAGCTATGAGCATGGTAAAAGGCGTCGTTGCGCGCCCTACAACAATTTTAATTATCTTTCTGCTTTTGATAGGTCTAGGCATCTTCGCGATGATAAACCTCCCCATCGATTTATACCCGGAAATAAATCCGCCGATTTTGGTCGTATTCACCTCATACTCGGGAGCAGGTCCTGAAGAAGTTGAACGTTCCGTTACGCGCCTTTTAGAATCGGCGCTGTCGAGCGCCTCCGGCATTGAAAAGGTAACGTCAACCTCCAGCAAGGGAAGCAGCGCGGTTATTATGGAGTTTAGCTACGGAACAGACATGTCGGACGCGTCAAATTCAATCCGCGACCTGCTTGAACGCGTGCGCAATTATCTGCCGACAGGCACAGACGCGCCGATGATTTTTAAATTCGATCCTTCCATGATTCCGATTATGGGACTTATGGTAACATCAGACAGACGCACTCCTGAAGAATTGCGTGAAATCGCGGAAGATACCATTGTTCCGCGTATCGAGCAGACTCCGGGTATCGCGACCGCTACTGTAGACGGCGGAAGGGAAAAAGTAATCCGCGTCGAAATTCCTCAAAGCCGGCTTGAAGCGTACGGTCTTACAATTTCGCAAATCCAGCAGATGCTCTACGTGCAAAACATGCAGACAGCCGCAGGAACCATTACAGAAGGCGGAATGTCATACCTTCTTACGACAATGGGCGAATATACGTCGCTTGACGATATCAGAAACACGGTTATTACATACAAGGGAGGAGGATTTGTAAACAATCAGGTGGAAATGCCGAGGCAGATATTTCTGCGCGACATTGCCGATGTTTTTGAAGGCTACCGCGATGAAACCAGCGTAGTTTATGTAAACGGTCAGGCCGCTGTTACATTGAACATACAAAAACAAAGCGGAAAAAATTCGGTACAGACGGCGAAAGATTTACGCGCAAGAATTGATAAAATGACAAGAGAACTGCCGTCGGATATAAAAATAAGAGAGCTTTTTAACACCACAGATATTGTAGAAAATTCGCTCAATCAGGTAACATCCTCGGCGTTTATGGGCGCGTTCCTCGCAATCTTTACCCTGTTCTTGTTCCTTCGATCGGGAAAACCAACGCTTATTATCGGCATCAGTATTCCTGTCTCAGTAATTGTTACGATGCTTGTTATGTACTTCGGAGGGCTCACCCTCAATTTAATGACAATGGCAGGCTTAATTTTGGGCATAGGAATGTTAATTGACAACTCTATTGTTATTCTTGAAAACATTTACAAATACCGCGAGAAGGGCGCGAAATTAAAAACAGCTTCCGTTCTGGGAACTTCAGAAATGATAACGGCGATTACAGCTTCCACAATTACAACAATCTGCGTTTTCGCTCCTCTTGTCATGTTTCAGGGGCTTCTGGAAATCGCGGGGGAAATGTTTTCCGGTCTTGCGTTTACTGTTGTAATATCTCTTGGCATTTCGCTGTTTACCGCGATTTTCCTTGTGCCGGTTTTATGCAGCCATTACCTTCCGCTTGTTACGCGAAAACAAGTGCCCTTAAAGGGAATCCTTGCCGTAATTGACGCGAAATTCGACAATTTTTTCATCTGGCTTGACACCAAATACAGGAACGCGGTAAGAAGGGTTCTTAATCATAAAATGGCGGTTATCCTTATCCTTTCCGTATTATTGATAGCAAGCGTTATTATGATACCCGTAATCGGCTGGGAATTTATGCCTCAGCAGGATAATGATAATGTCAACGTAACGGCAACGCTTCCGATGGGAACAGCTCTTCAGGAAACCGAAGCTGTTTTAAGACAGCTTCAAATAATAGTGGAAGACGAAGTAAAAGGCTACGAAACTCTTGTTCTTCGCGTCGGCGGAGGCGGCTTTTTCGGCTTGGGCGGAAGCGGCACCAACTCCGGCTCTCTTCGCATTAATCTTCCCAAGTACTCGGAAAGAATTGAGTCCGCGAATGACATTCAAAATATTCTCCGCCCGTATTTTAACCAGTTTCCCGGCGTCATGTTCTCATTTGGCGGCGGTATGAACATGATGGGCGGCAGCGGCGTAGATATCCTCTTACGAACAGACAATCTTTTAAAAGGCAAGGCAATAGCCGAGCAAATTTCCTCTCTTTTAAAGGAAAGACTTTCCGATTATGTAACTGAACCTTCCATTGATTTAACAGACGGGCTGCCGCAGTATGAGCTGGTTCTTGACCGCGAAAAAATGTACGCTCTGGGTCTTAACACCTTGACAATCGGCACAGAAATAAAAGCGGCGGTGGACGGCGCAATAGCGACAAGATATAAATCCAGCGGAAAAGATTACGACGTTATACTTATTCTCGCCGAAGCCGACCGCAATACCCTGCCCGCTCTTGATCAAATATTCATAAACAGCCAGATAGCGGGAAGAGTGCCTCTTTCCAGCTTCGTGCAATATCAGGAAGGAACAGGACCTCTTTCCATCAGACGCGAAAATCAGAGCCGAGTTATTCACGTAACGGCAAGTTACAAACCCGGAGTCAGCTCTAACCACCTGCAGACAATGCTGGAAGACGTGATAAGAGCCGAAATCCCCGTTGAAGACGATGTCATTATTGAATACGGCGGCGCGAACGCTGAAATGATAAAAATATTCACGCGGTTTATCTTAATCTGCGTTATCGCGATTTTCCTTGTGTTCGGCATAATGGCGAGTCTTTTTGAATCGTTCAGATCGCCTTTTATTATTATCCTTACAATTCCGCTTTCTGTTATCGGAATTGTCGCGATATATCTTATTACAAACACAATCTTTAACGCGCTTACGGCGGTAGGACTTTTGGTTTTAATCGGTATTATTACAAATAACGGCATCATCCTTGTAGATTACACAAACCTCCTTCGCAAAAGAGGCTACGCGTTAAATGACGCGATAACAGAAGCCGCGCGAAGCCGCCTCCGCCCTATATTGATGACAACCGTTACAACAGTTTTAGGACTCGTGCCTATGGCTTTCTTCCCCGGCGAGGGAGCTGAACTTGTAGCTCCGATAGGCAAAACAGTTCTCGGTGGTCTTTCATTCGGCACATTAATGACATTATTCCTAATGCCTGTAATGTATGCTATCATTAACAAATATTCAGACAGTCGAAGCGCAAAAGCGCAGGCAAAACGCGACAGAATCGCCGCAGGCGAAGGGCGTTCTAAAATGAAAATTCCAACAAATACGGAGGGAGTATGATCCGCGTAGAAATAATCGCTAACCGTTCAGTAGAAGAAAATATCCTTGAAGCGTTCGCAAAAGAACAAGTCGGAAAATATTACACAAAAATCCCCAATGTGCTTGGGATCGGCGCCTGCGGTCCCCGCATGGGGGATGCCGTATGGCCTGAGGAAAATTTCGCGCTTATAATCTGGTGTGAAAGAGACGAAGCCGAAGGCATACAGAGAGCGATCGTCAAAGTGAAGGAAAAATTTCCCGGAGAGGGAATTAAAATTTTCGGAGTTTAAAGCAAAACTGTATCATTTTTAATAATACAGTTTAATACTTCTTCCACTTCCTTATTATTTCTTTGCCGTAAAAGAGAACCAGTTTCTCCAGCAATTCCTTCTGCTTTTTATCGTCAATAAAATTGTTAATCAGTAAATTTGCAAACTCGCTCATTACAACAATAAAAATATTAACGCTTTTAGCGGCATCATCAGGAGAAAATCCATTCACTTTATTATTAACGGCTTTTTCGTTGTATACAATGCCGTTGTTTACGGAGAACGCGTTTGTGCGTCCCGTATACGCGGACAACAGATAATACTTATAATATTTTTTTTCTTTTATGCTTCTTACAATTTTTAAGAAAGATTTTTTTCCTCTTATATTTTTCGCCCAGCAGTACTCATTGCTTTCAAAATCTCTTCCGAATTTTTTAGCGAATTTTTCTTTCTCTTCTTTAGACATTTTAATGCCTAACAATTTGTTTTTCTGAACAATTTCGTGTTCATTTAACAACTTCGCTTCTTCTTCCGTGCCTTTCAAAATATAAACTGAAACAGCGTAATTTTCATAAATTACCCGCCATAATAAAATAGCGCTCATAACAGAACCATTCTCCAACAGTCCCAGCATATCGGCGAAAGTCTGCAATGATTTATTATATAACTTTGCGCAAACATTCATTCTGTGTTTCATTTCATCTTTGTTCTTTCTGGCGTCATACGATTGTTTTATGGAACCGTTCATATCATTCAGAAGAGTAAAGAAAAACGCCATCTGTTTGAATAAATTAGGATATTTCTGCTGAATCACAGTTTTGTTTTCTTCCCTGTAACTCCAAAAATCCTTGTTGATTGAGTCTAATTTTTCCCCTTTTAAATATGTTTTTAAACAGTTGAAAATTTCCTTATCGTCCTTGTTTTTTGTAGAACCTATTTCCTTTAAAATCTCTGTAATCATACATTCCTCCTTATTATTATTATCGCTTTCTGCCTATATATTATAATATATAATCAAACTTTGTAAAACAGTTTTTAAGCCATTTCGGCGTCCATTCGTCCCTGTAAAGTCTGCTGAATATACCTGCGTATTCTGGAGCGGACATCCCCGTCAACCTTTTGGGTGAACAGAAATACATAAATTTTATCGGGACCTTCCGTGCGTGAGCCAAAAACAACCCCTTCTACCTTTAAAAGCATGGATTGAAGTTTTAATTGAATGTCTTTCTGAAGCATATTTTTAGGTATTTCCGGGTTGTTATTGAGAACGCACGAAAAACCGACTGTGCTGATATCCCTGAGCGTGCCGTTTGTATAATCACTGCCGTACGGAATATTAACAGTCGCTATTGTATCCCGATCCGGAGAAGCGCGAAGATACTTGCGCCGCCCTTTAACATTCATAACCTTCAGGATTTCAAGGACCGTTTCTCCAGCCTTGCTCATATCATGTTTCAGCGCCATATACCCGCAGCTCACTTTGAGCTTATTAATATATTTATCTTTTAAATCATCGCTCGAATTGGAAGTAAAAACTCCGAACATCACGCCCGGCGTAGCCGCAGCCACGGTTCCCATCCATTTTTCCCATTCCGCTTCCGGCTGACCGTCATCAAGATTAATAAAAACAACCGCTTCCTTATATCTTTTTAAAACGCGCGGCAGACGGTTATGATCTTTTACTATGAATACTTCGTATTCCTGCTGCACAAGCTCGGGAATAATCTGTATCTGCACAGTATTCGGAGGATAGAGAAAAAAGACTTTTTTACCGACTATATCTGCATTCGAATTTGCTTCATCGCTCATATAAATTCCGATTATTTAACGCTGATTAGTTCCATTTCAAAAATTAAGAAACTGCTTGCGGGGATGACTCCTCCGACAGCCCGATCTCCGTAACCCTTTTCCGGCGGTATAATAACAAGGCGCTTCTCTCCGACTCTCATATCCATAACCATCTCGTCCCAGCCTTCAATCACTTTTCCGGTTCCCGCCTGAAATTCAATTGGTCTTCCCCTTAAATTGGAATCATCAAAGACAGTGCCGTTAAGAAGCTTGCCGTTATAATGCACGCTGACGGTCTGACCTCTCGCCGGTTTGTTGCCGGTTCCCTGTTTCTGAATGATGTAGCGAATACCTGAGGCAGTCTGGGTTGTATTGGGATAATCCGCGGTAATCTTGGCGATGTCAGCCTGACGCTGAGACTGTGATCTGCTGTCACCGGCTCCTTTAACCTGAGCCAGTAATTTATCGAAAGCCGCCTGATCGGCGACAAAGGAGCTTGCCTCGGTTCCATTTCGGATTATTTCTACCTTTTGGATTTTATCGCCTTTTTTCATTGTGTTCACAACTGTCTGACCGCGAACGACATAGCCGAAAACGGTATGCTTTCCGTCCAAATGCGGAGTGGGAACTATAGTGATAAAAAACTGGCTTCCGTTGGTGCCGGGTCCCGCGTTTGCCATCGAAAGAACGCCGGGTCTGTCGTGCTTAAGCCCATTGTCAGTTTCATCAGGAAATTGATATCCGGGACCTCCCGTGCCTGTTCCGAGAGGGCATCCGCCCTGAATCATAAAATCGTCCCTGTCCCCGTTCGCCCTTGAAATTACCCGGTGAAAAGTGAGACCGTCGTAAAAACGCCTTCCCCTGTGATTATCCATTTTCCCTTCCGCAAGGGCAATGAAATTACATACCGTAAGCGGCGCCTTTTTGTATTCAAGGCGCACAACTATCTCTCCGCGATCTGTCGTAAACCGCGCATAAAGCCCGTCGCCCAGATTTTGGGCATCAACTGTCTCTGTAATACTCAAGATTAATACAACTCCAATAAAAATTAGTAATTTTGCATTTTTCATACACTATTTATACCATGATTTTACGGAATTATCAACACATAAAAGGGGTAAAATTAAGGTTCTATGGTGAAATTTATTGTTTCTTCCTCATAGCCGTTTCTGACCGTCAGCGTGTTAAGTCCCTTCCTGCGTTCAAGAAAAAACACAAAGGGACGGGAAACGGTGAATTTTCCGCCGTTATGAGTTACGTGCAAAACCTCTTCTTCGCCGCCGATTACTTCCACAGGGATTTCATCCGCGCCAATCCCTGAGCCGGAAAGGTAAACAAAGCCGCTTCGCGGATTGATAATTTCCAAAGGACGCGATGAATAATCCAAAGAACCCTGTCTTACAGAAGAAGTAAACCATGACTGATATTCGGCTGGATAAACCGTTTCGCTTCTTCCGTTAATAAATCTATGCCATGTGCATTTAGTCCTGTTTTCGCCCGGATGAATATACTCGTTTACAATCGAAAGGCAGGCGTCTGCGGGATCCATTCCTGAAACGGCGCATATACGCCTTACATTCCAATCCGCAGGTTCAGGAAAATCCAGGGTATTGCCGGAATGCGCCCTGTGCAGAACATTCAGCGTATCCCGCACAATCGCGGCGGGAACAGAGCTGCCGGTTTTATCCATGACTGTCTCTCCGGTAAAATTTCCCATCCATACGCCGACCGAATACTTCATGGTCGCGCCGAGAGCGACAATGTTCTGATACTGATTTGCGGTTCCTGTTTTGAATATCGCCGGGAATGAAGTTCTGAAATTTCTTCCGGCTCCGAACGCAAGCACCCTGGCGCTGGAATCCGACAGGAACGAACATATCAGCCTTGCGGTATCTTCTGAATAAACTCTCCGCTCTTTGTTTGCTTTTTTCCGCTCCCATATAAAAGGCAGATAGTTCCCGTCGCGCGGAAAAACGCTGAACCCCCTTACAAGCTCCAAAAGACTCACAGGCGCGTTTCCGAGAGCCAAACCCAATCCTGCGTTTTCCGCGCTTTTTTCGATTGAATCAAATCCTAAATCTAAAAGTTTTTGAGTGTAATTTCTGACGCTTAGCCTGTAAAGCAAATACACGGCGGGAATATTAAGGCTTGACGCAAGAGACGCGCGGAAAAGAATCGGTCCGTTAAAACGATTGTTAAAATTCTGCGGAAAATAAATTTCACTTTCGCCGAAGGTCATCGGCACATCGGCGATTACATCCGAAGGGTGAAATCCGTTTTCAAGCGCCATCGCGTAAAGGAAAGGTTTCATGCTGCTTCCCGGCTGGTTCAGCGCAAGCACTCCGTCTATCTGCCCCGCCGCATGAGAATTAAAAAAATCGGCGCTCCCCACCCACGCAAGAATTTCGCCTGTTTCATTATCCGCCGCTAGAGCCGAACCGTTTGTAATGCGCGATGAATAAAACATGGCGACATTGCCGGCAATCGCGTTTTCAAGATAGCGCTGAAGAGCCAAATCCACGGTCAGGCGCATTTCACCTGCGGCGCTTTTTTGCTGAGAGCCGATCAGGCGGATAAGGTGGGGAAATTCAAACGGGTACTGAAAACGCCTTGCCGATGAAAGCGCAAACCGGAAATCTCTTTCGTCAACCTGCGCAAGCAGCGGCCATTTTTTCGATAATTTTTTGTTATCCGCAAACCGCATCTGTAAATCCGCGGCGGCTGCCATGCAGTTTTCCGGGTTTTCATAAGGATTGTAATGATTGGGGCGCCGAGGAATAACGGCAAGGCAAAAAACCTGCGCAGGCGACAGCATGGAAATCTCGCTTGCGAAAAAATTACGCGCCGCGGAGGCGGCTCCTTCCGCGCTGAAGCCGAACGGCAGCGAGTTAATGTACATTTCCAAAATCTGATTCTTGGAAAACCTCGCCTCCAGACGCAGCGCGTTAAACATCTCGGCGATTTTACCGCCGACTGTTCTGTTACGCGCCTCTTGCGCGTTATTGCGGGAACTGTCCGCGATAATGCGCGAGAGCTGCATTGTAATTGTAGAAGCGCCGCTTACTCTCCTTCCCGTAGAAGCGTTTTGGTACGCGGCGCGGGTTAAAGCGGCAATATCAACGCCGATATGCCGGTAAAACCTTTTATCTTCCGCGAACACAAAAACATCTTTTATCTGCTGAGGCATTTCAAGAGGTTTTTCCCTTCGAAGCCCGTTTGAAAGAGGCGTTATCTGCAGCAGCTCGCCGTGACGATCGTAGTAGCGCACACTGTAAGGACGCGACTTGTACTCTTTTAAATCAGAATATGGTGAGAACCGCAGAAAGAGCCAAGCTGCAAGAAATACAACTACAATTATAAAAATAATTCTAAATTTTTTCCAAAGAACCTCACACGAAGACACTAAGGCACGAAGGATTTGGAGCCAATCCTTTGCGTCTTTGTGCCTTTGTGTGAACTCTTTTGTTTTATTCAATTGTATAAATTAAACCTTTGCTTCTGCCGAAAATTTCCGCTTCGTACATGCACTCAGCCTGCACAGGCGGCGTGGGGTACACTCCCCTTCTTGCTGTGCGGAAAAGGAAGCTAACAGTCGATTCACCTTTGTAGAACCTGTCCCAGAAGTATTGGATCTCATTGTCCATTATCGCCTGATAACTGAGCCATGAAGAGTTCCTGATTTCGTTATTTCCCTGCGCTCCGCCTGCCTCTTCATAGGAAGCGGTTGTAACAAATGCCGTATCCAGTATCTCCGCGCCGGACGGAACAGGCACGCGAAGAGCGAGATAGTTTCTATCCCTTGACGAAGATACCCGCACTCTGGCGCGGTATGTTTTTCCGCTTTGAAGCGCGGCGCCTTTTACCTCCGCGCCTGTGTTTACATCGTAAATGCTCAGGAAAACGCCGATTCCTTCGTCGCGGAAAAATTGAAGCTCGGACGGTACGGCGTAACGAAGCGACGCTGTGTAATAAACGCTGCCTGTGCCTCTCCGCGTAAATTCAAGCTGCTGCAATTTATCTCTTGGAATATTTTTTAATTCAGAGTCCGAAAAATTAACAGTTTTCGTTACGGGTTTCGCGTCAAGACCTTTAAACGTTCCTTCCAGAATCTGAGCCGCTCCAAGCATTGCCTGTGCTCTTACGTTTATATCAGCAAGATTTTCCGCTCTTATTAACGCGTCAACCGCGCTGAGAATACGCACTGTAACCGCCGTGCTTTGCCAATAACCTTTTCCTGAACGCTGGTTTTCAAGCAATGTAAAAAGCAGCCTCGTGTTTATATCGTCGCCCGGAGATTTCTGAGCGAAAAACTGCAAAGACAGCGCCATCTGCTCAATCATTGTGCCGTAATAACCGCTGCGGTTTTTTTCCATTGGATCCGTAAGATCCACGCCTCTTGCCGTCATCCTCATTAAACTGCGAAGGCGCTGCGCGGCAGTGTCAGCGTCGGCGCTGCGGTTTAACGCGAGATATGTCATTCCGGCAAACGCAAGCACGGACGGGTCTATATTATCGCGCCTTAGAATCGCCGCAAGCCGCGACGGGTCTACAGTTTCACCTAACAATGAAAATACATACAGCATGTACGACTGCAAATAGGACTGATAATAATAATCGGGGTTATTGCTTCGCCAGTTTTGCATGGACTGGTATTCGCGGTTTAAATAAGAGACCAGAGCCTGCGTATTTATGGAAGACGGCACATTCATTTTTTTCTCTTTTGCGATCGCGATAATATGCGCAATTCTGAGCGAAACATAGAAATTGTCTCTGGTGCCGTCCGGCCAGTACGGGAAACCTCCGTTGGAAAGCTGTATCTGCCCCCATTTTTTTAACTCATTTTCAACCGCACGGCGCGGATTTGAAACTTCAGAACTTAAATTGAACACGCCGATGTATTCGCCGAAAACTACAAGCGGCATAACCGCGGAACTTCGCTGTTCAAGACAGCCGTAAGGATAGGTAAACAAATATGTTACGGCGGAATCCAAAAGAGCAAGGCGCGTCGCGTCAAAGGTGAGCGTTAAATTTCCTACTCCGCTGTCCGCGTATGAAGGGATAACTAGCCCTTCGCTTGCGGAATCTTCGCGGACTGCGCCGGTTGTTGTAACAGTTTCCATAACAAAGGGGTGTTCGATTATCATTTCGCGGATTAGCCTCTCATTTAAAATTGAAGAATTTACGGTAAAGTTCAGAGTTACATTCCCCTGTTTTGCCGCCGCGACATCAAAATAAACAACGGCGTTTTCACCGCTTCGCACAGTTACGCGCCTTTCCTCTGCGCCGTCAATAAAAGCGCGTCCGGGAATCTTCGATAAACCGCTTGATTCATCGTTTGCAAGCGGAGAGCCAATTTCCAGTTTTACAGTTACCGCGTGGGACGCGTTATCAAGATTTGTGATTAATACGCCGGCTTCGGCGGTATCGCGTTCTCTTAAGCGGCGCGGCACCACTTCTCTTACATTCAATCTGTTCTGAGCGGCGATTTCACTTTCTTTAAGAGCGAACAAATCGCCCATAACCCCGAAGACTGTTACGCGATATGTCGTAAGATTATCGGGAAGTTTAAAAGTATGCGTTACTTTGCCGCTTGCGTCCGTTATAAGCATTGGTTCAAAAACCGCTGTGGGATTAAAATCCTTGCGTTCTTCCAGCTTGTTGTCTTCGGAATCTCCGCCCATACGATCCCTTATGCTGTAAGTTACGGGATCCATCAGCATCGCTCTTGAATCTCCTCCGTTAACAAAAAGAGAAAAATGATCGTCAGAATAAAAATGCCGTATAGGATCGGGCACGCGGTAGTTGATAAGATCCAGCACGCCTCTGTCCACAGCCATCAGGGAAAGTTCGGCATCCGCAAGCGGCTTTCCTTCTCTTGACGCGCTAAGAGTAATTGTTACTTCTTCGCCGGGACGGTATGTTTTTTTATCTGTCTGCACGGCTACGGAAAAAGCCCTTGTGCGCGAATTTACGTCCAGGCGCGTTACGCCGTAATACCCTTTCGGTTTGTCCAAATCGGGATTACCGTATTCATGAGCGGGAGGACCGTCACGCGTCGAGAAAGAGGAAACTGATACGTAAACAACCGGCACATAGTTACGCGCAATTGGGATATCAATAACGGAAACGGATTCCGTAAAATGTTTAACTTCTTCCGTAAATATTCCTTCTCTTTCCACGGTTACCAAATAGTAACCGGCGGGAAGAGCGCTCTGAAGAAGAACCTTAGCCGTGTCGCCGGGTTCGTAAATATCCTGATCTGGAACCAGACGAAGTTCCGTCGGATCATTCATATTCCAGTAACCGCTTGCGCCTGTCACATAAAAACCCATTTCGGTCAGCGCGGTTCTTCCTTCCCTGTCCTTCGATGTTACGCGCAATATATGATAACCCGCTCCCGACGGTTTAACCTTGATTGTTCCGCCGTCATTTTGAATATTAATATTTTGAACGCTGTCGGTAATTTGCACCAAAGAATATTCGTCATTTATATATCCGTGCACTCCGCGCTGCTGAGTCCGTCTCCATTCTTCGCGTATAAGCTCAACCTTTAACTGCCTGGCGCCTTCGCCTGTCTGAAGGAACAGATTACTGCCGCTTGTTTTATTCCCCGAGGTATTTACGGTAATGTAATTACAGCCAAACTCCTGTCCCGCGCGGACAAACCCGCCCGAGCCGCGGTTTAAACCAATATAAAAACCCGCAGGATGCGCCGTCACAGTGCGGTTTGCGGTTATCATCTGATTGCTTAAATCAGTTACCCTTACCTCCGCCTGATAATTATACGGCGCGCCTGTTACTTTACTTCCGCCTGTTTTCCTTGTCAGAGACGCGGCGCCCTGTCCGCTCAGCGAGCCTTCATCGGAACCGACATGGCGCTTGCTGTCCCATGCCCTGCGCGGACCGAAAACATAGCTTCTTGTTTCCGCGCCCGAGGGACGAAAAACGCTCATTTCTTCGTACCACGCGCCTTCCCACTTTGCGCCGGAAAGGCTTCCGCCCGAAAGGTAACTTGCCCTTAACGTCAAATTAATATCGTCACCTAATATAACGTCTTCGGGAGGCGATGAGAGAGACGCCTGAAATTTTAATCTTTCAAAATAGGCGATTGTTACGGGAATACTCGCGACAGTTTCGTCAATTTCGATATCGCCCTGAACGCGTTTGTAAACAAGCCTGTACGAACCGGGCTGCAAATCATCAGGCACGCTGATGTTTCCGAAAAAACTCCCTGAATTTGTCGTTGTTCCGCTTGAAGACGCAATCTTCACAGATCCGTAAGACATTTCTTCCAAAATGACGTTATAAGAGCCGTTATAAATCGCGTACATTCCAAGAATTTTTGAGCGGTCAACTCCCCGGAACGTTATTGTTTCGCCGGGTTTATAAAGTCCGCGATCGGAAAACATAAAAGCGACGGGAATTATTTCTTCCGCACGTTGGGGAGTCATTGTGTTTACTCCGGCCCTCCACATATTATGCGTTTCAGGATTAAATATCGCTTTATCACCGTCTTTCTCCGCCATAATAAACGGCGTGCGGTACCAATTATTAAAATAAGTGTTATATCTCAATACGCCGGATCCCATGATTAGAACCGCCAGTCCGTTTTTATCTGATACGCCTTTCGCGTAATTTCTTAGCACGGACAGATCCTCGTTACCGTCAACATCGAAATTGGAAAGCGCCGTTACATTGGCGCCCTGAACAGGTTTCCCTGTTGAAAGATTTGTAACTAAAACAACGATTTTATTAAAACCGTAACGGACAGTCAAACCAAGATCCGTTACCTGAATAAACTGATTGAATGTATAATTTCCCGTTCCTGAACGGTATTCATCGTTTCTGACCCATTCTCTGGTAATCAGGTTCATACTTGATGAAAAAGAAACAAAACCTTTGCCGTTATTGTCAAGAAACGGCGATAAATCCGTCTGCTCGAAGTATTTTATATTTTTATCCCCCGCAGGCAGCTTTTTCAGAACATTTGCGCTGTTCCAGTTCCGGCTTGGCTTATCATACTGCGAAAAATACAAAAAGGGATTTTGTTCCGGTCCAAGAATATAGAATGAACCTTCAAGGTTATTCGCGTATTCAAACAGATAACGCGGCGAAAACTGCGCTTCCAGCATAACCTGCGTTCTGTAATCAATTACATTCATGGTGCCGACAGGAAGCGGCTCCTGCGGCATAACAATATCCGCTGAATAGGGAAATTTTAATTTTCGCCCGTAAACATCTTCTATGTTTGTATTAATATTTAATTTAAAACGATCTCCGTAACCTACAGGAAGATTTGACACGCGCGCCATGTTTGAAAATACTTCGATATTTTCACTTGCGATATTCATGCCGGGCACAGTGCTGATCGCGGCATACACTGTATCTTTGTTTAAATCGTGGCTGAACATAATTTCCAAAATATTTGCGTATCTTCCGTAACCCGCTCTTCTTGTGTGTCTTGTTACGCTAAAAGCGCCGGGCGTAGAAAAACTAAAATTCTGATCCTGCTCTGTGCCTCTGCTTCCGCCGCGCGACTTTGCTCCCTTCTTTAAAATTATTTTAACATCAGTCTCAAAAGGAATATTATCCGTTAATTCCGCGGTAATTTTATATTCATCGTTTTGTTTAAGGGTAAACTTTTTTGATGACCCTCCCGCGGTAATTTCCAGATACTGATTAATCTCCTGCGCCTGCGCGGGATAATTAAACGTCATTGTGATTGATTTAGCGGCTTCGGGCGGCACGTTTTTATTATCAAAACGCCAGCCTGTTCTTTTTGTATATTCTTCGCCGGGAATAATATTATTAATGCTTAAAGTTTCCGTAACAAACGAAAAAACCCTGTCGCCTGTAATTGTATTTCCGCTCAGTGATTTAGCGTTAGCCGCAACAGTAATCGTATACATCTGCTGGCTCTGGCACGGCTCATCGCCTTCGAAGCTTAAAAAATTTGTCCCGTACCACCGAAACACGCCTTTAATCGAAGGGTTAATTGTAACCAGCGGCGAAGACGCGCTTTGTTCTCCCAATCCGGCAAGCGCAATCATTGGCTGAGAAAAAATCACATATATTGAAGGACGCTGAACAGCGGATGAAAAGTTCCCCCTGGGACCCCATTCGATCACCGTAAGCGGTTCATTTGTTTTGGTTTGAATCTGCTCCTGACCTGCGCTCTGCTGAGCGGCAAGAATCTGGCTGATTCTTGCTGATTCTTTTTCAGGATCAAAATACGCGGTTTGATAATCCGACAGCTTGCGTAAACCGCCGCCTGTCACACTCCCCTGCGCGGAGAAGTCAGTTGCACTTCGCGCGGAGCCGGAAAGCTCGGCTGCGCTAAGGGTATCGTATTCGTTGATTGGTTCCGCTTTTAACGGACGGTAATCCAGAGTGAACGCCGCCGCAATAGCGGCATTATTTACAAGAGCTCTCACAGGGTTCGCCGAGGTTATCTCGGGAGAATCTTCGCTCATGAAAGATTGTTCGTTAACCCGACTTAAAGTACTATCGGCTTTGTTCTTACAGCCGAAGGACAGGCATAACGCCAGGATTAGTGTAATTACAGCGAATTTTTTCATTATAATCTCCTGACGTAGATTATACCATGTTATTATTGATAAATATAGGCAGATTCAGGCTGCCGCGCCTGTTATAAATGCGCTCATGGTCGGTGGCATAATCAAGAAAATTGAGGTATAATCGCAAAAGGTGCGCAGAAATATGAATACGGTTAATTTAATTATTTGGATTTTTGTTTACAGTGTCTGCCTTGCTCATATTGCTTTATTCGCGGTTATATATTCAAAACACAGGCATAAAATAGAGCTGTTTTATTTAATTGTATTAATAAACTTGTTTTTGCTTGCGGTAATGGTAATGTTATCGCTTGTATTGGATATTAAAAATATTATTCCGATAACTGTTAATGGAATATTATTATTGTATGTTACTGTGCCTCTGTGCGGATATTATTTATTCGGCGTAAATAAAAAACTATACATATTGATACCGGTACTAATAATAACAGAAGCGATTATAGAAAATATTTTAATGATAAAGGATTTATATGCCCATATATATTTTTCAAGAATAATTTTTTATATTTTATTTTTATTGCCTGCGTTAATCGGCGCCAATAAAAATGAAAAAAACGCGTTAAAGAGAAACATTCAAAGCATAACCATAAAAACGGTTGTTATATTTCTTGCGCTTATGATTGCGTTCATTCCTTTTTCGGCGCGTCTGTTTGAAGTATCTTATGTTTCGTCGCTGTGGTGGGCTGTCTGTACTTTGTCGTTTCAAATACCGGGATTGATATACTGCAAAAGATATCTGTTTGATAAAGATAATTTTGTTATAGCGAATCAGGAGGACGAAGCGTCTTTTGCGCTTAATGACGCCGAAGCCGTTAAAATTGGACTAATGTCTTTGTCAAAAAGGGAAAACGAAGCTGCCCTTGCCATTTGCAGCGGGCTTACCTATAAAGAAATCGCGGAAAAATTGTGCGTTTCCCTTTCGACGGTAAAAAAGCACGCCTTTTTCATATACAGAAAACTGGGAATAAAGAACAACCGTGAATTGATGCGCGTATTCACGGAAGCCCAAACCGCTCCAACAAGCCCGCCGGAAAACAATGAACTAAATGTACCGCATTCCTAAAAGGTATACTTTTTCTTACCTTTTTTTTATCATTTTCTTAAAAAAGTATACTTTTTCTTACTTGTTTTTTAAAAAACTCCGCCCGACAATTCAATAAAATACTAAATTTTCGGAGGGTTTTTATGAAAAAGAAAATAGCTGTTTTTCTTATTCTTGTTTTAATGTGTAATATGACTTTATTGGGAGATGATGGAGATGATCGTAGAAAAGAACCTACAGGAATTAATTCAGTAGAGACACAAATGACAATTGCCGTTGTGGCTTGTATTATTTTTGTGCCTCTCATGATATGGGGTTTTCTAAGTTGGGTGGGGATTGCCCAAGCTGATTCTCCCGATGATGGAATAAAAATGACTTCCATGGAAAGTGAAGAATTGACAAATACCTCCGGTAATAACTTATTGAATGTTTTACAGCATGTTGAAGCCGGCGTAACACAAAATAATGATGTATATCTGGGACTTCGTTTCCAATACTGAGGATAATTAAGAAGAGCGGTTCTTGGTAAAATTCATCTTTTTTCTCTATTCCTGCGTTATCGTTAAATTCTTAACCCATCTTTCCTTGCGCAGAAAATAACGCGCCACAAATACTTTTACAATATCTGTCAATTTGAGAATCGCGAACATCGGCACAGGGGCAATATTTGTAAACAGCGATAAAATTACAGAGCCGGGCGCGAAAAGTAAAGTATTAACGGAAACATCCGTCCACATTCCCATTGCGGTATCTCCTCCCGCGCGAGAGATTGCGAACTGTACATTGATAAACGCCCACAGCGGAAGATAGGCGAGAATTACGCAGACAAGACCGAAACAATTTGCTCTCGCTTCCGCGCTTAGATTTGAAAACACAAGGGGGATGATGCCGGAAATAATAAATACTCCGGGAATCGCCATCATAATGCCTGCGATAACGCTTCCCCACTTTAGCCACTTAGCGCGATCGCGCCCTTCATCAAGTTTTCCTGCCCCAAGAGAGCCGCCTACTAAAACAGTGGAGGCAGTCCATAATCCGCCGAAGAGCAGGAAAAAAATATTCGCTATTGTCCAGCCTGCCGCCATTCCGGCGACAACTTCAGCTCCTCCTCTTCGGTTGTACATCGCAATCATCAATGTTTCGGATGCGACCCATGAAACTTCCGA
>JGI24694J35173_10000408_pt1 | contig 40615 bp, 36 predicted proteins | sample TergutCo191P1_FD_35173 | JGI IMG/M metagenome (IMG submission 35173) | reverse complement strand
TATCATAAAAGCGACAAAAAAGCAAGGCTTTTCCTTGCGTTTTCTAAACTTTTTTCAATTATTTTCGATTTTTCTAGCTAACTAAGTGGCAAACTCGGGGGCTGATCGCCCTCTACTGTCGCCAGCCAATAAGTTCCTGCTGCTTTTAAATACTCATAAACTTCTTGCACTATAGAATCCTCCTAAAAATAAAAATTTTCGTGCTATTTTACCACATAGATTGTGTAAGTGCAAATTTTTTTTGCTAAATTGCATCTTTTATGATANNATCCATTGTAACAATTCAGTGCCAGCCAAGAAAACCTAGTAGCAGGCATTGAGAAGCCTGTGCGCTCATCGTAGAGAGGGAATTCCGGCTACTGTCACGTCAGCTGACCGAGCGTAGAGGAGTGTGCAGGCTTCTCAATGCCGGACTGATAGCAGACACTGAATTGTAACCAATCCATTTTATTTATTTGGAGGACAAAATATGAGCAAAAATTCTTTAGTGGTCTACTGGTCACAGAGCGGAAACACCGAGAAGCTGGCGCAATTTATTCATGCTGAAGTCGGCGGGACGCTTGCAAAGGTTGCGGACAACACGGATGTCGCAGCGTTTGACACCGTTTTTGTCGGTTCGCCGAACTACGCAGCTACAATCGTCCCTGAGGTCAAGGCATACCTGGAAGCTAAGGACCTATCCGGGAAGACCGTTGTCCCCTTCTGCACTCACGGCATGGGCGGGCTGCAAAATGTCGCAGCGGATATCACGGCGCTATGCCCAAATTCGACAGTTCTGGCAAGCTTTGCCATAAAGGGCGAAGAGGTGGCTTCCGCCCCCGACAAGGTAAAAGCTTGGCTCTCTGAAATCGGGGTGAAATGAGTTTTTGCCCCGGGCAAAACAACCGGGTATGGGCGGCCGAGGCGGTCGCCCATGCTTCATTTTGTCGCCGCAACTGTTTTGGTTAACCGCCCTCTGATGGTTCTCCGCCTTCGTTAGTAATTTTCATTTACAGTACCCTAATAGCTTCAGCTCTTAGGCACCTCCCTGTTTCTGTGTCAATTTCAAAAACTGCGCCTTCGATTTTCGCCGGGCCATCCGCCGGCTCGAAACGGTTAGGCGGATTCCCCAAAAATCTGGAGATTGGTTGCTCCGCCCTCATTCCGATAATTGAGTCGCAAGCCCCCGTCATACCCAAATCGGTTATATACCCGGTACCGCCCCTGAACACTTGAGCGTCTGATGTTTGGACGTGCGTGTGAGTGCCCCAAATAGCTGATGCCCGCCCATCAAGATAATATGCAAGGGACAGCTTCTCACTAGTCGCCTCCGCATGAAAATCAATCAAAACAATGCTTGCATCAGCCTGATTGAGAATTTTGTCAGCTTCAAAAAATGGATTTTCTGTGCCATAAGGCATATTGGCGCGCCCAACAAGGTTTATAACGCAAACATTGCCGAATGCCGTCTCAAATACTCCCCATCCGTAGCCGGGGACTTGCGGGGCAAAGTTTGAAGGGCGAAGGATGTGCTGACACCCGTCAAGGTACTTGTTTATTTTTTGTGCCCCCCAGGTGTGGTTGCCCAGAGTGATTACATCTGCGCCAGCATCAAAAATCGCATCGGCCTGTGCCGGATAAATCCCGAGACCTGCAGCATTCTCACCGTTTACCACAGCAAAGTCGACACCATGCTGCTCCTTAATCCCACCCAGCTTTTCCACTAAAAAATCAAGCCCCGTCTGCCCGCAGACATCGCCAATAGCCAAAACATTTATTCTCATATTTTCTCCACAATTCAAACAATAATACTGACCGCCCTGTGGGAGTTGGTTATTTCAACTTCACTATGAACCCCTCCATCCTCGCCATCGACCGTCCACGCCACGTCTTCCTCAAATGTAAATTTCACGCAAGACGCTTGCAGCAGCTGAATATTGTCCCCATCGTAATTCTGCATCGCAAGGCTCGCCATCAAATCTAAAAAAGCCACAGGGTCAAGCGGCTGCCTTACAAGGACAATCTCAAACATGCCGTCAGCCAAGTTGACCCGCTGAGGGTCTAGCTTCAAAAAGCCTGCCACAGACGTGGAGTTAACTACTGCCCCAAAAACAAAATCACCACTAATAGTGCTCCCATCATACTCAACTACTGTGTGCCGGGCCTTGATTGCAGGCATCTCCGCAAGTCCGGCGAGGACGTACGCAAGGTGCCCCAAAGAACGTTTCGCACTCTGAGGCGTTGAATACGCAACACCTGTAAATGCGCCAAACGCCGCAATATATGTAAAATATTTTTCGCCAAAGAATCCGATATCCAGCGCCTTCGGTGCGCCTCCAACAATCGTCTTTACTGCCTCTGCTGGGGTTTTTGACAAGGACAGCGTAGTTGCGATGTCGTTTGCTGTCCCAGCAGGGATGTAGCCAATGGGAATTGACGCCCCGCTGCGCAAAACCCCCGATATGACAGAGCTGATAGACCCATCCCCTCCAGTGCAGACGACAAGCTCATATTGTCCGGCATGTTCAAATGCCAGCTCCTCCGCCGTGAGTTTCCCTGTAAAGTAGACTGTGACGATATGTCCATTTTCACAAAGCTGCGACAGGATTGTGCCTATGGCGACCTTCGAAAGCCCCCTGCCGGACGCCGGATTTATAATTAGCATCGTATTTTTCACTGTAGCAAGCCACCCACTCTCATCGCCCCTAGATATACCTACGGCAGCACCCTGACCTTAGTCACGCCATCAATGCTCTTCACAGCATCTTCAATTCCATCCTTTGATGCGTTGATGTCCAGCATAATATAGGATTGGGAATGCCCTTTCGCAACCGTATTTAGCGTATTCCCAACGCTTGCGCCAAGCTTAGATAATGCGTCAGCTACCCTGCCGGCCACGTCTGCGTCCCTGTTGTAGATAACACACACGCGCGGCCCCTCGCTGCGCGGGAGGTAAGCAGGCGCAAAGTTCACTGAGTTGACTATATTGCCGTTTTCGGCATATTCGATGATTTCATCACATGCCATGCTCACACAATTATCTTCGCTCTCAGGAGTTGATGCCCCAAGGTGCGGGATCGGGATAACTCCCTTAGCGCCAGCAGTTCTTCCGTTTGGAAAGTCCGTGACATAACAAGCGACATGCCCCGATGCGAGCGCATCGAGCACCCCATCGTCGCAGACAAGCTCGGCGCGCGCCAGATTGATAATGCGCACGCCCTTTTTCATTTTTGCAATCGTTTCTTTGTTTATGAACCGTTTCGTAGCTTCCATGTAGGGTAGGTTGAGCGAAACAAATTCCGCTTCCCTGTAAATATCGCCTATGTCGCTCACCCTAATAATTTCCGGCGACAACCCCCAGGCAGCCTCGACCGACAGGTGCGGATCGTAGCCAAGCACCCTCATGCCTAACGCATTTGCCGCACAAGCGATTTTGCCCCCTATCGCGCCAAGCCCTATAACGCCGAGAGTCTTGCCAAGAATTTCAGGCCCGGCGTACTGAGCCTTTTGCTTCTCAACAAGCGCAGCGACTTCATCCCCCTGCGAAGCAACCGACCTCACCCAGTCGACTCCCCCAATGATATCACGGGTCGACAACAGCAAGGCACAAATCGCAAGCTCCTTTACTGCCCCCGCATTTGCGCCTGGCGTGTTAAACACGACAATGCCCTCATCGGCACAGCGCTCAAGCGGTATGTTGTTCACGCCGGCGCCGGCGCGGGCTATGCACAATAAGTTTTCTCCAAATGCTTCATCATGCAGCTTTGCTGAGCGAACCATTATCGCATCGGGGTTCTCAACGTCCCCTGAAAGCTCGTACTTTGAACGGCCAAGCCTCTCAAGCTCTTTTGATTTAATGTTGTTAAGCAGTTTTACCTTGAACATAGCGTTAGTTGTTCCTTTCAAAATTGCGCATAAATTCCGCCAGCGCTTGCACGCCTTCCGTAGGCATAGCGTTATATATCGAAGCGCGCATCCCGCCGACGATACGGTGCCCTTTGAGGTTTTCAAACCCTGCCTTAGTAGCTTCCTTCACAAACTTATTGTCAAGTTCCTCATCGGCGGTCTTAAACGTCACATTCATATCTGAGCGGGCGTCCTTTTCAGCGCACCCAATGAACATTTTGCTTTCGTCAAGGGCGTCATATAGTATTTTTGCTTTAGCGGCTTTGATTTTCTCCATGCCCTCGGTGCCGCCCTGTGCATCCAGCCATTTAAGTACAAGCCCCAGCATGTATATGGTGTAGCAGGGGGGCGTATTGTGCATGGAATCGCCGTCAACCATGACTTTGTAGCTCATCAGCTTGGGCGTGAGCGGGTGTTCATTGCCGACTAGGTTTTTGTCGATTATGACCACAGCCGCTCCGGCCGGCGCCATGTTCTTCTGCACTCCGGCGTATATAAGCCCGAATTTTGATACATCTATCGGCATGGACAGTATATTTGACGACATATCGCAGACCAGCGGCACTTCACCCACTTCAGGCACGTACTTCCACTCAGTGCCATAAATTGTGTTATTTGAGCAGTAGTGGAAATAAGAGGCGCCGGGGGTGAGCTTTAGGTCGTTTTGCGCCGGTATGTAGGTGTGGTTTTTGTCCCCGGATGTACACGAGATGTTGATTTCGCCGTATTTCTTTGCTTCTTTCATAGCAAGCTCCGAAAAGTTGCCCGTCACTGCGTAGTCTGCTTTTCCTGTTTTTCCTATCAGGTTGAGCGGCACTTGCGAGAACTGGAGCGTGGCTCCTCCGGGCGTAAACAGTATTTCATGTGTGTCCGGGATTTTCATAATCCGCTTTAGGTCGGATTTTGTTTCTTCAAAGATATCGAGGTACACTTTGCTCCTATGGCTCATCTCCATGACCGACATGCCGCTGCCTCGGTAGTTGGTCATCTCCGCCGCCGCTTGCTCAAGCACCGTGAGCGGCAGCACCGACGGTCCGGCTGAAAAGTTAAATATTCTCTCGTTGGACATCGCTTTTTCCTCCTCGTGCAGCCTGTACGCTGCAACCTTCGATTTATGCTCCACCAATTGTATAGCAATGATTTTGCAGTGTCAATTGCTTTCTTTGCATATTTTGACATTTGATGCGCATCCTGGTGCGGCAGGCGGCAGGCTCTCAAAACCTCACAAAAAAGCCATCCATTCTGTTGACAAAGGGGTGACGTTTTGTTTAAAATGTACCTAGCAAAGGATGGTACTGATTTTGAAAAAACTGATTACACTTCTGCTGGCGCTATGCTTGATTTTCATTATTGCGACGCCGGCGTATGCAGCAAACACCGCAACTGCGACCCGCAGGGACTCGACGCTCCATTTTGAAGGGAGGCGTATCGAATTTCACACATTCGACCTCGGCGGCCAAAATCATGTGAGGCTTCGGGATCTTGCGCTCATGCTATATGGCACATCAAATCAATTCGACGTCGCTTGGAACGCCGCCGACAGGGCGGTTCAGCTAAAAAGCGGCGCCCCCTACACCAGGGTCGGCGGCGAATGGTCGCCCATGCGTGCGGCTACGAAAACAGGCACGTTGACAACGGCAGGGATTTTTCTTGACGGACGAGAGGTTTCTCTTTCGGCGCTCCGCATTGGGGGCGAGACCTTCATCAGGCTGCGCGACATCAGCGACGCCCTCGGCTTCCAGGTTAGATGGTCTGCCCCCAATAGCTCTATAATCATAGAAACTAGCGACAGGCAGATTCGGTACTCCATCTCCGCATCACAAGGGCCGGGTTCTACCATAAGGGTAATCGACCCCAGCAGACCCACAATTGCGCTGACATTCGACGACGGCCCCGGCACCCACACGGAAACGGTGTTGGATATCTTAGAAGAACACGGCGTCCCCGCAACCTTTTTTGTCATAGGCAGCAGTATCCAAAACAGGAAATCCACACTGACTCGAACATTCCGCCTAGGGCATGAGATTGCCAATCACAGCTGGTCGCACGCAAGGCTCCCCTCTGTCTCGACCAGCCGCATCCGGACAGAGCTGGAAAGCACTAATAGGCAAATCGAATCCGTAACCGGCGTGGCTCCTACGCTGTTCCGTGCGCCTTTTGGTGCGGTAGACTCCAGAGTGAAGGACGTCGCTCGCAGCCTCGGGATGCCGATTATTGGCTGGTCGCTTGACACGCGCGACTGGGAACTAAGAAACGCCAGGGCAATTTATGACTCGATAATGCAGACCGTGCAAGACAGGGACATCATACTCTGCCACGACATCCACAGAACGACTGCCGAAGCCATGGGGCTGGTAATACCTTCACTGCTGGCTCAGGGGTTCCAATTTGTCACAGTTTCAGAGCTGATGTGCTTTTTTGGAGTAGAGCTCCAGCCAGGGGTGGAGTTTCATCATGGGTAGCGCTAGAGCCTGTTTGTAACCCTCGCTCATGCAGCATCCACACCGAGATCATAAACGGGCTCTTAGCATCGCCTCAGCCTTGCAAAATTCCTTGCTGTCGTGACCCCCTCTCCGGTGATATTTGCAATTGTAAACCCAGCTCCGACCCCGCCGCCGAATCCAAGTGCAGAAAGCGCCGAACCATTTCTGACAAAAATCGACGTCTGCATTACCTGAGCAGCTTTATTGAGCCTGGCAATGCTTTGCGAATGGATTGTTGCGGTGTGCCTATGGCCCTGCTCCATAAATAGCGCCATTTCAAGCAGCTCATCATAGTTGCTCACCCTGACAAGCGGAACCAGCGGCATAGGCATCTCAACAGTCACGAAGGGATGCGTTTTTGTCGTCTCGGCGACAATTAGCCTAACATCCCTATCGCAGCGGATTTCTGCGGCCTTTAGGATTTCCACTGCGCTCTTCCCCGCTAAGGAGCGGTTCGTCATAAAGCTGTTGTTGATTGCTGCCTTGGTCAGTTTTAGCACCTCGTCAGGTCCCCTGACATAAAATGCGCCCTTGGCTTCAAGCTCCTCGATGAGCTTGTCTGCCACCGAAGATACTACCACAATGTTCTTTTCGCCGACGCAGGTCGTATTGTGGTCAAACGATGCTCCATCGGCAATGTTTTTTGCCGCAATGTCCAAATCGGCTGTTTCATCGACCATTGCTACAGGGTTTGCCGCACCTGCGCCAATGACCCGCTTCGAGCTCGCCAATGCCTGCTTAATAATCTTGCCGCCGCCGGTCGCAACAACCATAGCGACATCGGGGTGGCTCATTAGCTCTGCAACCAATTCCATGGAGCTACTCGGCAATGAAACAGCAAGGCTGTCAATGCCGCTTGCCGAGCTGACAGCATCGTTAATCAGTTTGACCATATATCCTGAAACATTTAGGCATCTTGGGTGTGGGGCGATTATCACAGAATTCCCCGCCGATACAATGCCGATTATATTATTTGCAACAGTTGCGCAAAAGTTTGCTGCCGGCTGGGTTGCGCAAATTATGCCATAAGCAGAATACTCATGCAAAGTGATTCCACAGTCCCCTACCGACACGCGCAGCTCCAAATCCTCCAAGCCCGGCGTCTTATGCAGTGCCAACATAAGTTTTGCAGCTTTGTCGCAAGCGTTGCCCATGCCTGTTTCATGCACTTCCATTTTTGTGAGCTCCTCCGCAAGCGGAATCAGCGCACCCTTTATTGCCGCCACGACCGTTTCCTTGCAACTTTGCGGCAAGGAAGATAATTCCCTGTATGCCTGATTGGACTTTAAGATTGCTTGCTGCACAATATCAGAATTATTGGCATTATTTGCTTCCTTTTTGTCTGTGCTAACGTGCATTATGCGGGCCCTCCGATATGCCCTCCGGAGCTGAGACCGGATTCAAGAGTGTCTTTGACCATAAATCCAGTATTTGCTAAAAGCCACATAATATCAACCTATTGACGCAATTTAACATTGCGCAGCATTGTTGTATATGTAGACAAACTGGGTATAATGCTGTATTATTAAGCTGTATTCTTACCTAGGCGGGATATCATGCAATTTCACGATAAATTGGATTTTTTGATGTGCTTGACTGACATAACTAACAGCAAGCTGGCAAAGGATGCAAACATCGACCCATCACTGATAAGCAGATGGCGCCGGGGAATAAAAGTCCCGGTTTTGCATTCTGATGCAGTGCTCTGCATCGCTAGGGCGCTTGTTTGCCGCATAAGCGATGATTTTCGGAAAACAAAGTTTTCTGAAATCTCTGAAACAAGCCTTGAGAGCTTATCTGACGAAAAGGGCATTACAAAGTCGGTGCTGGAGTGGTTTGCAGATGGTCAGCCCACTGAGATAATCAGCTCCACAAAGCCGCTGCGGCGCAAGCCTTACCCCAGCTATCACGATAGGCGGGTCTCGCCCTTGGACTCCCTTAGCGTCGCAGAGTCTTACTGCATCGGCAAGGAAGGCAGAATTAAGGCTTTGCAGTGGATTATGAGCTTTGTCGAGCATTGGCCCTCAGGCGGCACGTTGAGGTTCTACACCGACCAATCCACGGAGTGGCTCAAGATCGACCATAATTTTTTCTTGGAAGCAGCAGGGAAAGATCAGCAGCTTGCAAATAAGTTCAATATCGTAAAAATCTTATTGCCGGTAAATTCTCCCACTGCAAACCATTCGCTGATTCTGGAATTTGCAAAAATCTTCATGGAAACCGCAACTGTCAGCATCAACTATGTCCGCCAGGACGAACGCAGCATGTTCCAGCACTCCATGGGCATATATGACAACAACGTCGCCATAAGCTGCTTTGGCTTTTATTCCAAGCACTACCTCCCCACGCACCTGCACAGCGATGAACGATTTATTCACGAACTTGCTACTGATTTTGAGGCTAATTTCAACAGTTCGGAAATTGCCCTCCGCTTTGTTCCAAGGTTTACGATATGGGACATGTGCAGGGCTTATTCAACAATTTTTATGCAAAATGCAAACGCTTACTACCGCTCGTCTCAGGTGTTCCTCCCTTTTGTCCCGGTTGAGGTTATGAACGAGGTTATGGACGAAACCGAATTGAAGTTGTCTGCGTCTGGATTTGCATATGAGCGGCTGAGCGAGCAGCTTGGCGCATTTTTGGAACAGAACATGCTTTTTGTATCCGTTTCGGCAGATTCTTTCCGTTTTTCGCCGGACAACAGGGCAAGCGCCCCTTGCCTGTTCACGCAAGAGGATCAAAGGGTTTTCTTCACGCCGAGCCAATGCCGGGCAATTCTCGAAAACATGCTGGTTATTTTTGAGAAATGCAAAAACTTGGTTTTGCTTGTTGAGGACAGGCCTGTCGAGGATCATTTCCTCATCCAAGAGCGGCTAAAGCTTATGTACGCCCGCATCAACGATAGGTTTATCCCATACCAGTCCCACCACCCGCACCTGGTGCAAGTTATCTGCAAAAAAATCGCCGGCGATTTTTCGCCATCGCTAAAGGATTATAGCCGCGCAAGGGTGTCGGACAGGCTGCGGGAGCTAATTGGTCAACTTTAACGGTTTCTTATTTCCCCAAAAACCCTGCCATCCGCTATGTCCGTCAGCTTTACCGTAAACACAGCGTTTTTCCTCCCGCCCTGCCTCACTGCGACCTCAATGTAATTTTCTGAATGCCCTGTCCAGAACCCATTTCGCTCCCGCTCAAACAGCACTTGGACTGTTTTGCCGATTTGCCTGCGAGCAAAATCAGCGGCCATGACATCCGCAGCCTCTTTCGCTACGTGCGCCCGCTCCCGGCGCACCATTTTTTTTACCTGCTCAGGCATATCGGCGGCTTTTGTCCCCGGGCGCTGCGAAAATGGAAAAACGTGCATACTCGAAAATCTTGCGGCTTTGATAAAGCTTAATGTTTGCTCAAATTCCTCATCAGTTTCGCCGGGAAATCCGGTTATAAGGTCTGCCGTTATCCCGCAGTCAGGGAAAAGCGCCCTGAGCGACGACATTGCGTCCATCACCGCCCCTGCCTCATACTTGCGCCCCATCCTGCGCAGAGTCTCGTCGCACCCGCTCTGGAGAGAAATGTGAAAATGGCCGCATATGTTCGGAAACGCGGCTAGCTCGCCGCAGAACTCCTTGGTAAGAGCGCTGGGCGCAAGCGAACCCAACCGAAGCCTAACATTCGGCGCCGCCCTGCTAATCTCCCGCACCGCATCTATGATCGTTGTCCCGCTTGCGAGGTCTTTGCCATAGGACGATATTTCAACCCCCGTGACTACAATTTCTTTGAAGCTGCGCTCTGCAAGCGCCTGCGCATGCGCCGCTATGCGTTCAAGAGGCAATGAGCGCACTCTTCCCCGGGCGTATGGTATCACGCAATACGCACAAAAATTGTCGCACCCATCCTCTATTTTCAAGAATGCGCGCGTCCGTCCAGATGGGCCGCACAAAGGCAGTTCCTCAAACTGTCCACCCTCAGGCGGCCCTCCATCAACCAACTTTCGGAAATCCACCAAATCACCGTCGCTGCGTTCGGCACATAGCTTTTCTATCTCCAAAGCAAATCCCAGCCTGTCCGCACTGCCCCCTACAACGTCAGCACCCAACGCTTCTGCGGCCTCGGCTTCGAGCTGTGAGAGGCATCCGCACACAGCAATAAGCGCGCCCGGCTCAAGTTTTCTCATGCGCCGGACTGCCTGCCGCGACTTCCTGACGCTCTCCGCCGTCACTGCACAGGTATTTATGATACAGGCATCACATCCATCGCCAGCCTCGGCCAAGACGTGCCCATTAGAGATGAGGGCGCCCTCCACGGCCTCCGTATCGACTTGATTAACCTTGCACCCAAGGGTGGTTGTACAGAATTTCACTTGACTACACAAAAATTTCGCCTTGCAGGTAAAGCACTGCCCTGCCTGCGATTTTTACTCTGTCGCCGCAATTTTTGCAATAGAGCGTCCCCCCGCGCCTGGAGAGCTGCTTTGCGACCATTTCATTTTTGTCTAACCTCTGCGCCCAAAACGGGATCAGCGTGGAATGTGCCGAGCCTGTCACAGAATCCTCGGGGACCCCTGCGCCGGGAGTAAAGTATCTGGAGACAAAATCGGCGTCCTCTCCCTTTGCGGTAGCCACAATCCCAAAGTACTCCGTCATTTTTTTCATAATCTCAAAATTAGGCTCAATCTCCCGAACCACCTTTTCGCTCTCCACAAGCAAAATCAAATCCCTCGACAGATGCGCCTCGAGCACAGGTGCGCCTATCGCCTTGCCCATCTGCTCGGCAATCTCCACAACCTTGGGCATCCTTTGCGGAAAATCCAGCTCAAACAGATCTCCGCTCCTGCTGACGTTTAGCGTTCCACTCATGCTCTCAAAGCGTATGGTGTCCGCACCCTTATCTACAAAAGTTGAAACCACATATGCGCTCGCCAAGGTCGCATGTCCGCACAAATCGACCTCCACCTCAGGTGTAAACCATTTGATGTCATAGTGGTTTTCGCGCCTCGCGACAAAGGCAGTTTCCGCAAGGCTGTTCTCTGCGGCAATGCTCTGCATGACATCGCTGTCAAGCCAATCATCCAGCAAACACACCCCCGCCTGATTGCCTTTGAATAGTCTTTCGGCAAAAGCGTCCACGATAAAGTATTTATAAGCAGTTTTTCCCATGACCCCTCCCCAATCCATAAAGGATATCTTGAAATCCGCTACATGATGATGTATTATTATACACATGAAAGCTTATTTTGACAATGCCGCTTCTACGATGGTTCGCAGCGAGGCTGTAGATGCCATGGTTTCGGCCATGCAAGAAAACTACGGCAACCCTTCTTCCACACATTTCATGGGCCGCAAGGCCGCGCAATTGCGCGAGGCTGCGCGCAAGCATGTCTCAGATGTGATTAAAGCGCATCCGGACAGCATATATTTCACATCGGGCGGGACCGAGGCCAATAACTGGGCAATCCTCGGCTCGGCTGAAATCCAAGGACGAAAAGGCAGGCACATACTTACGTCGGCAATAGAGCATGACGCAGTGCTGGAGTCGGTAAAAAAACTCGAAAGCATAGGCTGGGAATCTACCTATCTCATGCCCGACAGCTCGGGGCGCATAACGGTCGAAACCTTCATATCGGCGCTCCGCGGTGACACAGCCATTGCTTCAATCATGCTCGTAAACAATGAAACAGGCGCAGTAAACCCGCTAAGCGAGTATTCCGCCGAAATCAAGCGCCGCAAGCTCGGAACCATACTCCACACAGATGCCGTGCAAGGGTTCTGTAAAATCCCTATCTCCACTAAAGATCTTGGAGCGGACATAATCGCAGTCAGCGCCCACAAAATGCACGGCCCCAAGGGGGTCGGAGCCTTGTATGTTAGGCCTGGCATCAACCTGCCCCCGACCCAGTTCGGCGGCAGTCAAGAAAACAACAAGCGCCCCGGCACGGAAGCCTTGCCCGCCATAGTGGGCTTTGGTGAAGCGGCGCGGCTGGGTCGGCTTGAGCACAAGGAAACCACAGAGGCTGTCAAGGCCTTGCGCGAGCACATGGTGTCCCTGCTCCGAAACAAGCTGCCCGAAGCAGTGCTCATCGGCGGGGGCGATTCCCCCTTCCTGCTCAGCATCTCGCTCCCGGGGCATAAAAGCGAGGTCCTGATGAGTTATTTGGAGGCTGAGGGTATTTGCGTGTCAAAAAGCTCCGCCTGCAAAAAAGGCGCCCGCAGCCGGGTGCTTGAATCTATGCGCCTTAAAAACAACATAATCGACGGTGCGCTGCGGGTCAGTTTTTCGCGTTACAGCACAGTTGAGGAGGCAGAGCATTTCGTGCAAACCCTCAAGTGCGCCTCTGAGACATTATTAAAATCACTGTAGCAACCCAAAACAGGATGAGAGAAAGCAAATGAATTTTACAAACACGCAAAGAGATACTGCAATTGGCCAAATGCCAAAAAGTGCGCTCATCGCAATGAGCGGAGGTGTTGACAGCACTGTTTCCGCAATGCTCATGATACGTGCCGGGCTTGATTGCGCCGGAGCGATAATGAAACTTCACCCTTGCGTCAAGGACGCCGAGCCGGATGCCCGAGCCTGCGCCGAAAAGCTGGGCATCCCCTTTTATTCCTTGGATTTTTCCGCCGGCTTTGCCGAGCAGGTCATAGGGCGGTTCGTAACGGCATACCAGGAAGGGCGCACGCCCAACCCTTGCGTTGACTGCAACAGAAACATAAAGTTCGGCCGCCTGCTGGAAGAAGCCCTGGAGCTCGGTAAAGACTGCCTGGTGACAGGACATTACGCACGGATAGAGCAGGGTGCAGACGGGAGGTATTTGCTGCGCAAAGCCACTGATTTGACAAAAGATCAGAGCTATGTGCTATATTCGCTGAAACAGCACCAGTTTGCCAATATCCGCTTCCCTCTTGGCGGCCATACAAAACAGGAAGTCCGCAAGCTCGCCCGGGAAGCAGGGCTGGCGGTCGCCGACAGGAAAGAGAGCCAGGATATCTGCTTTGTCCCGGATGGGGATTATGCCCGGTTTATCGCAGAGCATACGGGCCAGAAGCCCGCAAAGGGGCGCTTCGTCGATACCCAGGGCAATGACCTTGGGGAAAGCAAAGGCATAGTTCATTACACTATCGGCCAACGCCGAGGCTTGGGACTTGCAATGTCGCACCCCCCCTACGTTGTAAAGCTCAATCCCGAGGACAATACCATAGTTGTTGGCAAAGACGAGATGTTGTATTCAAAAACACTCGAAGTGCAAAATATCAACCTCATCCCATATGACAGGCTGGATACGCCGCTAAAGGCTTGGGTGAAAATACGATACAAGCAAGTAGAGCAGCCTGCGACGGTTCGTCAGACCGGCAACGACTCCCTGATTATTGAATTTGACAAGCCGCAGAGGGCTATAACCAGTGGGCAGGCCGCCGTCATATATGATGGGGACTTTGTCCTCGGTGGTGGCACTATAAAATAATTTTTGCACGGCACAGCTATTTTGTGACATTCTCGTGACATTGATTTTGTATAATTTGTATAATATATGTTATGATTCAAGTATCGGTGTCAAGTATTTAGAGTGTAGGCGTGTGCCCTTGACTTCTCAGTAATGGTCTATAAGGCCTATGTTTTTTTCAGATTATCCTCAGATACATGGGGGGGAGCGCTATGAGCAGGAAAGTCAGACAGACAGCTATACTGCTTGCCATACTGGTTACAATAACCGCTGTTCCAGGCTGTGGCCGGCCTGGGACAGCGGTCGGCGCAGGTACGGATGCGCCTACGTCCGAAAACATCGGCTTCTTTGATTTTTCAGCGGAGTTAGTCCCTCTTGCGGCAACTCCAATTACATTCACCATCCCCATGCCCACCGCACCGGGCAAGCAGGTCAGCACAAACCGGACATCCACCATCGATTTTTCAAACGCTTGCGAGGGTTACGTAATGATAAGGGTTCTGAAAAGCACGGCCCAGCAGTTGCGCGTGCGGATAGTCGGCCCGAGCGAGGTAATCTACCAATACAGGCTCGATCAAAATGGGCAGTGGGAGGTCTTCCCCCTATCTGACGGAAATGGCAGCTATACGATTGCCGTGTGGGAACAGATTGAGGGTTCTCGGTTTGCGCAAATCAATTCTGTGACCTTTGACGTTGCTCTCAGGGACGAATTTGCTCCCTTCCTCCGACCCAACCAATTCGTCAACTTCAGCAAGGACAGTTCGGTTGTGTCAAAAGCCACAGAGCTCACAAGGGGCCTCAAAGAGGCCTACCCCAGAGTTGAGGCCATATACAACTTCGTTATAAACAATATCACATATGACAGGGTTTTTGCAGAGGAAGTGCAGCAGGGTATGCACTCGGGCTATGTACCCGATGTAGATGCGGTGTTGGCAAGGGGCAAAGGCATCTGTTTCGATTATGCTGCGCTTATGACCGCAATGCTTCGCAGCCTTGGGATTCCAACCAGGCTGGTCATAGGATATGCAGGCGAGCAGCTCCACGCTTGGATAGACGTGTACTCCGACGCAGAAGGCTGGATTAACAATATAATTCATTTTGACGGCAACGACTGGAACCTTATGGATCCCACATTCGCTGCCACAGGAAGCCAAAGCACTGAGGTCATGAGATTTATTGGCGACGGCACAAACTACTCGCCTAGATTCCTGCACTAGCGCAGCGCATTCGAAATACCGGCCTATATTTGAGTGGAGAATTTTCGCATTTCACACTTCTACATGAGGAGGGGGGAAGGCGCTGTGGGACCTAAAGTTTTGACAAACACCTATCTGTCCATGCTCTGCGCTGAGCTTGCAATGCTGCTAGATGCCGGCCTCACCGTCGGCGACAGCATACGCATCCTACAAGATGATGAACCTCGCAAAGAAGGAAAGGCGCTTATGCAGGTTTTGTCGGAGCCGCTGGAAGGCGGCGGGCAGTTTTCATCCGCACTTGAGGCATCGGGCGTTTTCCCGCATTATATGGTTCGAATGGTGGAAGTTGGCGAAAAGACTGGGCGTCTAATTGAGACGTTGAACGCACTCTCCGAATACTACGAAAGGCAAAACCGTCTTTCGGTAACTATAAAAAACTCGGTCTTATATCCGGCAATTTTGCTTTTGCTGATGATTGTGGTCGTTATCATTCTTATCGTTCAGGTCTTGCCGATTTTTAGTGACGTCTTCGCCAGGCTGGGCGCACAGATGTCTCCGCTTGCTACCGCCCTAATGAATTTCGGAGGATGGCTTGGCGGGGCCGCTGCTGCCATTGCCGCAGGCTTTGGCGCCATATTCGTCTTCGCTATTTTAATTGTGGCCCTGCCCTCCCTTCGAAATAGGCTCTCGAAAGCATTTTCCAACAAGTGGGGCAACTTCGGCATTTTCGGAAAAATCGCCTCTTCACGCTTTATATTTGCCATGAGATTGGCGATGGCAAGCGGCCTGGATGCATCCGATGCCCTTGACTTGGCCACCGCCGTCAGCGGCGGCTCGAGAGCAGTTGACGAGAGGCATAAACACTGCATCGAGCTAATAGCTTCAGGCAACCCGCTCCACGAAGCGCTCTGCGGCGCAGGCATATTGTCAGGGCCAGACGGCAAGATGCTTTCTATCGGCAGCCGAAGCGGAAAAGCAGACCTCGCCATTGCTGAAATCGCCCGTAGGCGCGACCTTGACGTGAGGGACAGCATAGACCGTATAGTCGGCAAAATCGAACCAACTTTGGTGATAATCTCCTCGGTTATAGTTGGGGTAATACTGCTATCTGTAATGCTGCCGCTCATGGGAATCATGACAGCATTTGGGTGAGCTTATGAGAAAAAACATTGGAGACCAAAGCATAAGCACCGTCTTTGTGCTTATTATTTTCTGTATTTTCGCTGTATCGGTACTCATGGTCCTGATGCTTGGCGTAAGCATTTATCAAAATCTAACAGAAATATCTCGCGAGGAGCAAGACCAGCGTTTAGCGCTTTCGTATATTAGGACGAAAGTCAGGAGCAACGACGAAAGCGAAAGGCTCCACATAGGCGAATTCCATGGGCACCCGGCGCTCATCTACCATGAGGTATTCGGCGGTAGGCTCTTTCGCACTGTCATATATCATTACAATGGCTGGCTTAACGAGCTCTTTAGCGAAGCAGATCTCGACTTCTCCCCTGCTGACGGAACGCAAATAATGCCACTTGACGAGCTCCGGCTCGAAGAGCTGGGCGAGGGGCTGATAATGGTGGCTACGGGCACCAGGAGCTTGCTGCTACATACTCGAACCCGCTTGGCAAATACAGCCTCCGGCAGCGAGCCTCTCAAGGAGGTGCTTCCCAGGTGAGACACCATTCTAAAGCTACCCTGTTTCTGATAGAGCAGCTTATAGTTATCGCCATATTTGCAATATGTGCGGCTGTATGCATCAGTATATTTGCAAATGCATACTTCATGGCGAGGGACTCAAGGGATATAAGCAATGCGCTGCTGGCTGCTGAGAGCGTGGCCGAGAGCTTCAAAGCAGTTTCTGGAGATTTTCTGAGCGCAGCGGATATATCCGGAGGATGGGCAGAAACAGTGGACGGCGCCGATGCGATCATCGTGTTCTTTGACAGCAATTGGCGAGTTTCGGACGAAAGCGAGGCGCAGTACATACTGCGCTTAGTGCGAGACAATCCACCAAAGCACACCGGCCTGCTAACAAGCGAGCTGACAGTATCAAGGACAGGCGGAGGCAACCTAGTGACTTTCCCCGTAGCGGTGAGGCTACAAGCTGGCAATTAATTTTTTCTGGGGGGATAAGCATGACTAGAGGAGGAATTGGCGTAGGCAGCTCGTCTATCGTGCTGGTGTTTGCCGTGCTATGTCTATCCGTATTTTCCTTAATTACCTTCGTGGTCGCCTCAAACGACAAAACCCTGGTAGCTAACGAAGCCCGGCTTGTTGTTGGGTATTTTGAGGCAGATGCGCTTGCTGAGCGCATTGTGGCAGAAATACTAGGCAGCGGCACAATACCGGACAGCGTTCAGGGCATAGAAATTCATACGCAGTGGGACTCACACATGGATGCGTACATTGTGTTTTTTTCTTCGCCCATATCCTATATGTTGGCGATTTTCGTGCGTTTGGCTGTCCGTGAGGATTCATATGACATACTAAGCTGGCGGCTGTACAATTCGAGCCTGTGGGAATATGATGCCCGCTTAAACGTATGGCAAGGCCCGCCTGGGTAGTACCATCGCAGCAATGGGGTGAATTTATGAAAAAAAGCATTTACAAAAAAAACGCCTTGGATGTGATTCGCGCAGTCATAGTCCCCATTCTCTTCACAGCCGCAGTGATGCTGATGATTGCATTTGGGCTGCACCAAACCGAGCAAGCAAGCAGAGCCGAGGCCCGTAGAGTCCTTGAGGACAGCATCCGCTGCGCCGTAGTTGTCGCTTATGCAATCGAGGGCAGATACCCCGAGAGCATACAGCATATTGAAAAGCACTATGGGATACATATCGATTGGTCAAGGTTTGTGGTGCATTACCGGATTTTCGCATCAAACATTTTTCCCGACATTGCGGTACTGGAGCTAAATCGATGATATCCCTATCAATCATAGGTCTGCAGACGGGCACTTTGTCGTTCGCTCGCCTATTCTACCAGGTGCGGGCTCTATTATTTTTTGATTTGAAAGCGAGGGGGCCTGACATATGAGCCGTACTGACGAAGAACTTTGGAGGGGCAAGGAATACGCATTTTTCTCCCACAAAAAATGCGAGGCGTTCCCATGCCACGTGGGTGGTGACGAGGACAACTTCAACTGCCTGTTCTGCTATTGCCCGCTTTACATGCTCGGCAGCGAGTGCGGCGGTGCGCATAAATATCTGCAAAACGGTGTTAAGGACTGCAATCACTGCACAGTCCCCCATGAGCGCAACAACTATGGATACATAACAAGCCGCCTTGACGATATCGCCCGAAAAATGCCGCAAAGGCAGCGAGCCCCCAACACAGGGCCGCCTTCTCCCTGATTAGCCACCCCAGAGTCGTTTCTTTCAAGGGGAAGCGCATAATCGGTGTCAATGGGGTAGACACTTCGGAAAAAACCGTTTTCGCAGAAAATTATTCGCAATATCTTACATCTGTCGGTATAAAGAACGAAATTGTGCACAAGGAATCGCCCTCTCTGCGTCCGTTGATATACCACGGATTTTCATGGGCAGAAATAAACCTTGCAAACAATGGGTCAATTGACTATAATTGTAAGTGTTCAGGGGACGTTTTCAGAAAGGTTTGATTTGCTGTTGGTTATTGACTGGTTGAGGCAGGCTGTGGATGAAGGCGCTTCGGATATATTCATTGGTGCAGGCCGCGGCATTTCCTACAAGAAAAACGGCATCATTGCCACCAAAGGCTCCCAGGTGCTGCAGCCGCCTGAGGCCGAAGCCCTCATAACCGGGCTATATGAGCTGGGAAAACGGCCTATGAGCAAATTCCTTGAAAACGGCGACGATGATTTTCCAGTGACCGTGCCCGGCCTTGCCAGGTTTAGAGTCAATGCGTTTCGTCAGCGCAGCACAATGGCTGCGATTATCCGGGTGGTGATGTTCAACATCCCTGACTACAAAGACCTCCTAATCCCGGAAGGGGTTATGCAGATAGCCGCCGAAACAAATGGGCTGGTGCTGGTCACTGGCCCTGCGGGGGGCGGCAAGTCGACCACGCTTGCCTGTATTATAGACGCCATAAACAATAGCCGGAACTGCCACATAATAACGCTTGAAGACCCTATAGAATTTTTGCACAAGGATAACCTGAGCCTCATCAGCCAGCGCGAAATCTCGACGGACACGAGTTCGTATGCGGTTGCGCTGAGAGCCTGTATGCGCCAAGTCCCGGACATCATCCTGCTTGGCGAGATGCGCGACCATGAAACGATAAAGACAGCAATCACAGCAGCCGAGACGGGGCACCTCGTTATCTCCACGCTCCACACAGTAGGCGCGGCAAGCACAATAGACAGGATTATCGACATCTTCCCCCCTGCGCAGCAACAGCAAGTGCGCATCCAGCTCTCGATGGTGCTCCGCATGGTAGTCTCACAAAAACTGCTCCCCAACCTCAGCGGGGAGTCCATCCCCGCTTTTGAGATTATGCGGGTCAACAACGCAATAAGCAACATCATACGCGAATCCAAGACACATCAAATAGACAACGTCATCCAAACATCCTCCCAAGAAGGCATGATTGGCATGGATGCATATATTTTAAAGCTATACAAAAATGGAGGCATATCCAAGCAAACTGCGCTGCATAATGCTTCAAACCCCGACCAACTAGCCAAGCAGATTGGAAGTGCTTAGTATTCAGAATCTGTTTTCAAAGCAACTGCCACCGGATTTACACAAGGAGTGAACTTTTTGTTACTGAGTATTGTCATATTAGTCATATTGATTTTTGTGAGCGGCTTCCTTTCCTCTTTGGAAATCGCTGTGAGCTCATCGAACAGGAACAAGGTCAAAATGCTAGTCGAAGCCGGCGATAAGAAGGCAATGAAGCTATTGTCCACGGTCGACGAGCCACATAAATTTTTTGCAACAACGCAGCTATACATAACATTCATAGCATTTTTTTCAGGCGCATTTGCTGCAAGTTCATTTACCGACCCGCTGCTCAACTGGGCGCTTCGGGCCGGTTTCCCTATTTCTGAACATGTGCTGGAGCCGCTGGTATTCATACTGATAACAGCTCTGCTCACATATTTTTCGCTCATTTTTGGGGAACTTGTGCCCAAGCGGATTGCCATGCGCTATGCCATACCCTATGCTCTACGAGCTCTTCTTGTATTGAACGTGTTGTCCATCATTGCATTCCCTTTTGTCAAAGCTCTCTCTGCCTCAGCAAAGGTGGTGCTCAAGCTGATTGGCATCAAGGACGATTCGCCGGATGATAATATAACAAAAGAGGAAATCCGCCTGATGGTGGAGTCCAGCAGCGACCACGGCCACATAGCCGAGAGCGAGCATGGCATGATTGAAAACATCTTTGAATTCGACACTTTGACCGCCGGTGACATTTGCAGACATCGCATCGATGTCGTGGCCTTGCCAATTGAATCGGATTTTAGGGCCGTGATTGATGTGCTGACAGTAGAAAACTATACCAGGCTTCCCGTTTACGAAGAGAGCCTGGATAACGTAAGGGGCATCCTTAATTCAAAGGATGTGCTGAATTATATGGTGACAAACCCGGATTTGACAAACTTTGACTTAAAGACCTTGCTGCGCGAGGCATATTTCGCTCCCCTGTCAAAAAGGGCGGGCGAACTGTTTCAGGAGATGCGGGAAGCGCATACTTACATGGCAGTGGTCATCGACGAGCATGGGGGCACGATGGGCATTGTGACAATGGAGGACTTGGTGGAAAAAATCGTCGGCAGCATCCACGACGAATATGACGACGACGAGCTGCCTGACATAACTCACAGCGGTGGACACTCATACCGAATCATTGGCACGGCAAATTTGGAAACTGTCCAAGACCATCTCGAGATAGCCCTGCCCATAGAGGATTACGACACTCTGAGCGGATTTCTGGTTGGCCAGCTGGGTTACATTCCCACGGAGGGCGAAACCCCCGAACTGACGCACAACGGCGTGGCATTTAAGGTCGAAAGCGTGCAAGAAAAGCGTATAGCAGAGGTCATTGTGATAAAGCCGGACCCAGAGCCAGACGAGGAGTCATAACGAAGGCAGGACGGCGTTCATCTGTCTTCGGCTTGAAAATAAACGAAATAACTACTTTAAGGAGATATGAAAATGAAGTCTAATTACAAGCATGTATTCGCACCAATAAAAATCAGGGGGGTGGAGTTCAAAAACAGAATTACGCTGGCTCCCCCATCCCCAAACCTGGCAAGCCCGGACTGCATGGTAACAAAGGAATTCGTAAACTGGTTTGAAATGTTTGCCCGCGGCGGCGTGGCCACGCTCTATGTCGGCAATTCCTCTATCGACGTTTCCGAGCATCGTGACGAAGCATTTCAGCTCGACCTGGGCGACGACTCAGTAATCCGCCCTCTAACCTGGTATGCCGACATGGGCAAGAAATATGGCTGCAATGCCTCGCTGGAAATCAACCACAACGGCGAAAAAGCACCGATAGTATTCGACAGGACTGCAGGCTCCGGCGGCGACAGCTCGTTCAAGCTGGGCCATGCCACAGACGACAAGGAGCTTCTGCCCCCCGTTGAGAGGCCTAAGGAAGCACTCAAAATCATCATTGACAAGTATGCGCAGGCTGCGCGCCGTATGAAGCAAGCGGGCATGAATGTCGGCCTGCTCCACGGCGGCCACGGCAACCTCATCTCGCATTTCTTTAGCCCGCTTTACAACAAGAGGAATGACGAGTACGGCGGAAGCCTTGAAAACCGCTGCCGTTTCGCCATTGAGGTCTGCGAGGCAATCCGCGCCCAGTGCGGCGAGAAGTTCGTTATCGAGCTGCGAATTTCCGCAGACGAAATCGCACCTGAGGGCGTCCATATCGACGATACCATAAAAATCATCGGAATACTCAAAAAGCACGTCGATATCTTCCATATTTCGGCGGGAATGCGGCTCTATGATGGCGGCAAGTATATGAGCTATTGGCTACAGACGCACTTAATGCCCCGTGAGTTCAACGTGCATTATGCCAAAAAAATCAAGGAGGCGCATCCGGATACTTTGATAACGACCGTAGGCTCCATAATGAGCATAGATGCGGCGGAGGAAATCATCAGCAATGGCTGGGCCGATTTTGTCGCCATGTGCCGCCCGCTTATGGCCGACCCTGACATGCCCAGAAAATACGCCCTCGGCAAGCCGGAGGACCGCAGGCCTTGCCTGCGTTGCCTCAACTGTTGCGGGCATTTATTTGTTCCAAAACCCATCTATTGCGCCGTCAACCCCATGTCTTTTATGTCCAGGGAGTTGACGGACGGCCTGGTTCCGCTTGCTCGTACCAAGAAAAAGGTCGCCGTTGTCGGCGGCGGCCCTGCCGGCATCACGGCGCTGACCACCCTCGTCGACCGCGGCCATGATGTCACGCTGTATGAGAAATCGGGCAGGCTCGGCGGCAATGTCGTCGGGGCAGCAATACCCCCATTTAAAATTGATGCACAAGACTACCTCAAGTGGCTGGTCAGGCAACCTGCCAAGACCAATGCTAGGGTTCTGCTGAACACCGAGGCAACTAAGGAAATGCTGGACTTGGAAAACTACGATGCCCTCATCATCGCAGTCGGCGCAGAGCCTGTGTTCCCGAAGGTTCCCGGCATCAACAAGCCGCACGTGAGCTGGGCTGTCGACGCAGAGCTTGGCAAAGCGCCCGTAGGCGACGAAATTGCGATTATCGGAGCCGGCGCTGTCGGCATTGAAGCCGCTTTGGATTTCAAGAAAGCCGGCAAGTCCGTCACTGTAATCGAACTTGTCGATGAGCAAACGAATATGGGGCAGTTGTTCGCTTCTTCATCGGGCGTGCGGGACTTGATGAAGATGGTGGAGGAAGAAGGCATCAAGATTCACTATGAGACAAAGCTTACTGAGGTTCTCGATAACAAAATCATTTGCCAGGACAGCGCGGGCAAGTCCGTAGAGTTCCCTGCCGACACGGTACTGGTAGCAGCGGGCATGAGGCCCCTTTCCGAGGCAGTGGAGTCCTTGAGGCAGAGCGTCCCGGCGACCGAGGTCAGGATTGTCGGAGATTGCGTCGAGGTCGCAAGCATCTGCGAAGCAGTAAACGGGGCTTTCCAGGCTGCTCTGTATATCTAAGGGAGGATAGCGACATGGATACAAGCTTGAATATGAAGTTCTATGGCAGCCATTCTCCCAAGAGGGGCTACTCTTGGGAGACCCCTCCTGAGAATATCCCTGAATCTCACATAAAGGAAACACTTGAAGCTGATGTCGTCGTTGTAGGCGGCGGAATCAGCGGGTTGGCCGCCGCCGCCAGGTGCTCGGCAAAGGGGCTGTCCTGCATCGTGATTGACAAAAACAAAAGCCTCGTCGCAATCGGGGCGCAGATTGCGGCAATCAACACCAAGACGATGGCAGACAAAGGCATTCACATCGACAAGGCGCAGCTTGCAGCAGATTGGCTGAAAGTCAGCGGGAGCCGTGTTGAAGAAAAACTGCTATGGATTTTCATCAATCGGAGCGCCGAGGGTTTTGAGTGGATGATGGAGCTTGCAGGGGCCGATGTCGAGGCCGATATCTATGTCGGCTACAAGGGACCGATGTTCAACGAATATCTTGGAACGCACCATATCACCGCAAAACAGGGGGGCAAGTACAAGAACCTCTTTGGCGGGATGCTCACCAGCGAGATTTTTGAGCAGGAGTTGTTGAAAAACGGCGGAAAGTTGTTCCGCGGCGTCGCCGGCGAGGTGCTCGAGAAGGATGGGCAGGGGCGCATAGTGTCCTGCATAGCAAAAAATGCCGATGGCTCGTATATGCGCTACAAGGGCAATAAAGCCGTTGTCCTCGCTACGGGAGACTGCAGCGAAAACCGTGAGATGCTGGAAGCCTTCACCCCCACGGGCCTGCGGGCCGAAAATCAATTCCCAAGGCGCGGCAACACCGGCGACGGCCATAAAATGGCGTATTGGGCGGGCGGAGTGCTGGATAATCCCGAATGGGCCACGACTCTGCACTTGCTCCGCTACAGCGGCCTTCAGTTTTTTTTCCTGCATGTCAATAAACTGGGCAAGAGGTTTATGAACGAGGATACGTGGATGCAGGCAAAGGCATTGCGGTGCCTGATGCAGCCCGGCGGCGACCACGCCTTTTCAATTTTTGACAGCAAATATGTTGACGAGATTTCTTCCCGCTGGGATTTGCTTGGCGGCCAGGGGATGTCACTTCTCACCATGTATGGCGATAAGTTTGACAAGGAGAAGCTCGTCTCGGCAGTAGACAGGTCGATACAGGGGTATCATTACCCGGCGGATATGCCCAACTCTACGAAAGCCCCAAATGGTTTCATGGCAGATTCGCTTGATGAGCTCGCAGAAAAGATGTGCGTGCCGGCAGAGAACCTAAAGGCTACCGTCAAGCGTTATAATGAGATCTGCGAGAAGGGTGAAGACAATGATTTTGGAAAACGCAGCATAATGCTCACTCCAGTCCTCAAGCCTCCGTTTTACGCTCTCAAGTGGGGGCCCACTTTGCTCGACATCTACGGCGGAGCATTAACTGACGAGCGTCTGAACGTGCTGGGCGAAGATAGCAATCCCATCCCTGGCCTATATGCAGTAGGGAACGTTGCAGGCGGCATGTACGCATTCGACTACCCGCTGCTGTTAAACGGAAACAGCTACGGCCGGGCGCTGGCGTACATGATGCAGCTTGCCGATGCCCTCACGGGGGAACTTTAACCGCAGATTAGGCAAAAAAACAGGGGGGACGGCATTTCAAACCGTCCCCCCTGTTTTTATTTATAATAATACTTGACCTTCTCTTCGTAAAATTTCCTCACTACCTCGCTCTTCGGGTTTGGGCCTGCCCCTGCTCCGAACGGACCCGCTGTCGCGCTGAATACGAACCTTCCGCCCGGGGCGAAGATTGCAGTGTATTCCTCCATTGCCGCAATAAGCTCATCGTCAGAATAGTCTACGCCGTTCCACTTGCCCTGATTGTCCCAGCCCCCCTCAAGGGTAAGCCTGTCCCCATACTTCTGCTTAATCCCCTTGCAGTCATTTGTCACCTGAAACGGATGCCATGAGTTGACGCCCATCTCAAGCCAGTCCTCAAGGAACTGATCCGACTTGCCGCAGTCGTGGCGCAGTATCATACAGCCATACTTCAGCGCCAACTCAATGTGCAACTTATGAAAGGGCTTAAAAATCTCACGATAAGTCTTGAGCGAAAAAAACGGCGCTGTATAGGCGGAATCATCGTCCATAAGTATGTAGACGTCCGGCCTCAAGTGCTGCATCTGCTTCTCCGTGACCATGAGCAAGAACTTTGAAATCTCAGTCAGCATCGCAATGACTTCTTCCGGCTCTTCCGAAATCGCAAACATCGCATTTTCAAACCCCATCAGACTTACAAGTATAAGGAAATAGTCTCCCCCATCAACGGCAAGGCAGAGGTTCTCCCTGTCGATTTTCTCTTCCTCCTTCTTGTAGTAGCCTTCCCAGTCCCGGCCTGTGACGTCACGGATTTTCAGCCGATCCCGCCACTTGAGGATGTCGTCGACGATGATAATGTTGGGCGCCGGCATTGCACCGAAGTTGAGCTCCTCCGACCCAACATAGGTGACTCCAAGCCCCGTGACGAAGGGCTTTCCGTCGGGCAGACTGCTTGGGGTAAGCAGTTCTTCGCGTATTGGCATCATGTGGGGATGAAACAGGGATGGGACAAAATCAGGAATCTCCCCGCGCAGGGTGCGTAAATAGTTTTCCTTTGGCGTTAACGTCATCGCTTCAGTCCTCCTTATATTTTTTATATTTGTTTTTCCGGCAATTATGTATAATAATTGACAATAACACATGCCGTTTTCAGATGTTGCTTGTGAGAAATCGACAACTGCTAGGCGTAATCATATCATATACTGATTTTATATTCAATGTGGACAAACAAATTTATAAAATATAAGAATGCTGCCCTACATTCGGCGCACATTCCGAATTGACAAATTTCCAAAAGCAGAATATCCTAGTCACTATGATGAAAAATTATTTTACTGCCTCGGATGGCGCAAAAATTAGTTACGTGGATATGGGGCAAGGCCCAACCCTCTTCTATGTTCATGCCTTTGGGGAGAGCATTGCCGCAAAGATGCCCTTTTTCAGGTTGCTGGGCAAACACTTTCGTGTGGTTTCATTTGACCAACGCGGCTATGGCGGCACGCCTGCTGAGGGGCGACTGTCTTTGGGGCAATCGGCTCAAGATGCCAAGGAGCTGATGGAGCATCTTGGTTTGGCGGATGTTTGCTGCGTTGGGTATTCCATGGGTGCGGCAGTCCTGTTCGATTATGTACGTCAATTCGGTACTTTGAACTTGGCACGCATGGCTATTATTGATATGTCCCCCTGCCTAATAAACGAAGCTGGCTGGGTTCACGGCCTACACCAAGGGCATTATACGCATGAGTCCTATCACAAAGACTTGGAAATGATGGAGAGGGATTTTAAGGGCTTCAACATTAGCTTCCTGACGGAGACGGTCCTTCCAAATCAGGCGGAGAACGAAAGAGACCTCACCCCTACAGAGGAAAAATATGACGCTTTGAAGAGCATGTTCGAAATGCTGCCCGGCGGAGCCGAAGCCTTGGTAGAGCTGCCCGCCAACGTTCAGGCAGTGCGCCGCGCATACTGGATTTCGATGTGCGAAAACGATTTCCGCCCCGTGCTTCCCAAAATCGACAAGCCCCTTGCAATAATATATGCACGCCCCGGCTCGCTGTATGACGAGGCGACGGCTTTGCATATAGCTTCACAAGTGCAAGTGCCTCGGCTCTATCCGATCGAAAACGCCACCCATATGCTTGGACTTACTCATGCCGACTGCGTGGCATCGGTTCTGCTGAGCTTTTATAACTGCTCTGAGCCTGGACAAATTTAGCCAGAAAACGCTTAAACTATGCTGCCGATGGGCATAAAAAAAGAACCCTATCGCATCTCGTGGGGATATACAAATAGAGGCCTCACATTATTAACACTTTGAGATAGGGAGGAATAGCATGGTGATAAACTTGGATAAAAGCCGAGAAGACGCAATAGCCCCGCAACATTTGTTTGCGGATTTGGTTGATAAACACGGCAGTGCAGTCTACAGGTTTTGCCTAAACCTTACATCCTCAGATGAGGATGCTGACGACTTGTTTCAAGAAACGTTTCTCAAAGCGGCAGAGCTTCTACCAAAGCTCAGCAAATCAGACAACCCAAAAAGATTCCTCTTTGCAACGGCGGCGAATTTGCGTAAAAAGCATGTAACCAAGTACGCAAGGCGCTCTAGGTTAGCACCCACCGAGCCGCTGAGCGATACCATAGCCAGCGATGTTGACCTTGAACGCGCTGCGGCGGAGCAGGAGGAATTTCGGACGGTCTTCAAATTAGTCGAAGAGTTGCCTGAAAAGCTCAAAATCCCAACACTTATGTACTACGCTTGGGAAATGAGCGTGCAGGAAATTGCCGAGGCACTGGAAATCCCTGGCGGCACAGTCAAAAGCAGGCTTCATAAATCCAGAAAAATAGTTGAGAAAGGATTGGTAAAGCATGGATATGGAACGGACTAACACCGATAAGCTTTTGCACAGAGCTTTTACCTCAAAGAGGATTGATATGGAAAACACGCGCGAGCCTGCCCCAGAGCTGCTAAACAAGGTCAAAAACGCATTCGGGGAGCAATCCCTCAATTTAACAAAAAGCCCCACCCCGCGCACGTTCAAGCGCACCTTCATAATAGCCGCCATCGCTGCAGTGCTGCTCATCACGACCATCACCGCAATCGCCGCAAACTATGGAGGCTTTTACAGGCTCTTGGGACTCATAGGGGAACGGCGGGCTGCGATGCTGGAGCCTGTGGTGAGGTCTTTTGTCACGGATGATGGGCTTGGGGTCGAATTTGTCGCTATCGGGATATTTGACAGCGTCGTGGACATTTACATCATATTGGACGACACAGTGTCCAACCACTTTTATGGGGTAAGCACCGAGCACCTTTCCCTTTTCGCCACTATCTCCGCAGCAGGCCTTCCCCACGAACAGCCCAGCCCTGAACGGCTTCATGTTGTAGATCGCTCGGACGGCTTTTTGACGCTCCACGCCAGAAGGGCATTCAGTCGCCCAATTGTGGGAGAAGAGATAACTGTCGGCGTTAGATTTCAAAACATGCAAAACTTTTGGCTCGGGATTGTTGACCTGGATTTGACCATTGCACAAGAGGTGGATCCAATTGCTGAAATATTCGGCGTGCCAATCCTCCCGCCTCACATGCACGACATCCCATTTTCATCCTTAACCCCTTTGGAAACTATAGATGGCGAGTGGGAGGATTTTGCAAGGCTGAATACGTATATATCTTCAATTGGAATAATAGATGGGAATCTCCACATTCAGACACATTCGCCTAACCTAGGCGAAGCGGATTTTGTTGGCAGCAATATCCAACAGCTGAGCACCAATGCTTTATCCACACTGCCGACCAGGCGGGATCATGTCCTTCCACAAGGAGTCGCTGCTTTTGATATAGATGACTATGGCAATATTATTAATACTGTTTTAGGTTCAAATATGATGGCTGCTTATGTTGAGCATGTGTTTGAAGGAGTTTATCTTGATGCGTTTGAGACATACAGCGCCTTTGGCAGCGGCGGACAGCTCCGCATCTTCCTTACGCTAGACGAAACCTTTGAGGTCGCCCCATATGACGGAGCTCTAATAGTGGAGAATTTGGATGCTGAGGCCAGAAACTTTATCGTGCGGGAAGTTAGAATGACTCCGTTTACCGTGCTGATTAAAGGCGAAACTCCCGGCATGAGCATCGGAGTCCCCGGCGTGCCTGTGCGCATCCACACAACTGAAGGCATAATCCAGGTAGAGGGCGACCATGAGCTTCGTGTGCGCTCCACCGACGCATCAGGCAACCCCACCTACAGCTTCTCGGTTATTTCCAACATCTTTGACGAAGGTTTGCGCTCGTACTCCATCAATGCCAATTTTAACAGGAGAATGGGAATACCGATACCTCAATCCGCAGCGGAGTTTGAAATCCTCGACCTGGACACTGTAACTTCCATAGAAGTCGCCGGGGTGGTAGTGCCGCTGCGATGATAGGGTAACAAATTTGTCAAAAAACATTGACAAGCGCCCAATCATTGTGTATTATTGACAAATGTTGATGCGTTTTCCTCGGAAATACTATGTAACTTCACCCTACATAGTATCGTTTTCGCACATATAGTGGATTTCCACGCTGTAATTGCGGAATTATGCCTATATACAGGGTTTCTCAGGTGAGAAGATAAGGTAAGTAGTGTGTGCGTTGGAAGGAGGATTTTTAAATAGCAGTCTTTGTTCGCATGGGTCATTTATTAAATTTTTTAGGAGGAATTAATCTAGCATGAAAAAATTACGGTTTAAGAAGCTTCTTGTGCTCACGATATCTTTGCTGCTGATTGTCTCAATTATGCCACTCGCAGCACTCGCTGATGACGTACCGCCTGAGCTTGCGGCAGCGCTTGACATGGGCGTATGGCCGCTACCGGACGGAACTTACGACCCAGCTCTTGGTGATGAATCTATACCGGCGGGCGCAAGACTCTTCGGTTTCTTTGCAGGAGATTTTCCCAATCTTGAGCATTTGCCGCTACCCACCGCTGTCACGGGCTTTACTGCCGTCACGTCTATGGCACAGTTGGTTGACGGCACCTTTTACGCTTTCACAGCGTCGAGCGGATTCGGCTATGTTGCATTAATGGGCACCGCACAGGCAGTTGCTCCGGAACAAGAGCCAGAGCCGGAGCCCGATCCGGAACCCGCTCCGGAACAGGAACCAGAACCAGAGCCGGAACCACCCGCAGAACCGGAGCCCCCGGTTGATCCTGCCCCTGAGGCTGCCGAGCCGCCTCCGGAAGCTCCCCCGGAAACCCCTGTAACTCTCCCTGCGGCCGTGCCGTCGGTGATACCCGATGACATGAGCGTTTACCGCTTCCCCGGCAGCGATGTTCAAGTTGGCATGAGAGGCTATCAGAGCCAGTACATCCTTTTTGACCTTGCCGCAGCAGGTTTTGGCACAGGGCGCGTGTACGGCATCGTATTCAACGATGATGGCGAAATCGCATTCTCGCAAAATGTGACTCTATTCACATTCGATGCTGCTATGAACATGGTTGAAAGAAATGTCGGCGCCGGCGAACGAGTTAGTGTCAGTGCGATTAATGGCTACAATTTTGCACTTGGAGAGACAGATAACAGCCTGAATTTCTTGCTTGCATCCGACCTCGGCAATTTTGCAGGCATGCCCCAGGATCAGCCGCTATCTGCGCTGGTGCTGGCCCACGGCTCCCCAGCTACTGGTGACGACAGCAATATGACCATTTATATAGTCATATTGGTATTAGGTGTAGCCGCCGTTGTCGCAGGGCTGGCTGTGAGCCGCAAGAAAAAGGCAGCGGCCAACAGTAAATAAGGCCGTTGTGCCCATCTAGCAGCGGACGGCGTCAATCCGCAGCGAATTAAATTACCAAGCCAGCCCGGGAGAGTCGCAAATGCGATTCTCCCGGGCTGGCAGATTCACAGATTCGTTGATAGCAATCATATAGCAGATTGGTAAATAGCCTTTATGTCGTCGTAACCCAGCACCTTGAATGCGCCTATAGTGCGGGTGCGGTTGTACGTGCATAGCTCCACAAGCGCATCAATGTCATCCTTGACCTTTTCCCCCACAGCCTCAGTCAGCGTGGTGGGCATTCCGAGCAAGCGGAAGTATTCTTCCGTCGCCGCAATACCTGCTTTAGCCGCAGCTTCGTCGTCCGCCACTGCAATGCCCCAGACCGTTTTGGCATATTTAGCGAATCTCGCCACGTCGCTGCGATAGACATACCTCGCCCACGAGGGCCAAGTCGCAGCAAGGCTTGCCCCATGCGCCGTGTCATACTTGGCTGAGAGCGGGCTTCCAAATTGATGCACCGAGAAGTCCATTGCCTGCCCAAGCCCCAGCAGCCCATTGTGCGTGATGCTGCCTGCCCACATAATCTCCGACCGCGCTTTGTAGTCTGTCAGGTCGTCCATCGCCTTACGTCCATATTTTACTACGACCCTCATCGCCGCTTCGGAAAGCTCGTCCGTAACGGCGTTGTCCGCATCAGGCGCAAAATAACGCTCCAAAGCGTGCATCAGCATATCAACTACACCGCAGGCAAGATGATATGGCGGCAGGCTGTATGTCAAAACAGGATCCATTATAGCAAACTTTGGTCGGTTGAGGGGCGAGTTAAACCCTCGCTTGCTCCCTTCCGCTTGGTTTGTCACCACGCATGAATCGCTTGTTTCACTGCCCGCAGCGGCAATTGTGAGGACAGCGCCTACAGGCAGCGCAGTTTTGGGCAACGCCTTGCGCAAGAAGTAGTCCCACATGGGAAGCTCATCGGTAGCAAGCCCGACCGCCACAGCCTTTGCCGAATCTATAACGCTGCCTCCGCCAACGCCGAGGACAAAATCTATGCCCTTGCCTTTGTAGTCATCAATGATTTTCAGTACATACTCCAGCAGGGGGTTTGGCTGTATGCCTCCGACGCAGAAACATTCTATGCCCTCAGCCGCAAACGAGCCTGTGACCGTATCCATCAGCCCGCTCTTGACTGCACTGCCGCCGCCGTATAAGACAAGCGTTTTTTTGCCACCAAAGGCTTTGACTTCTCCGCCTGCCTGCTTTGCCGTATCCGTACCAAAAATAACCTTAGTCGGACTCCAAAATGAAAAACTATTCAAAAATATTCCTCCAATCCTCCAAAGCCAAAAATGGCGTCCTAAATTGCGCCGGGCGGCGCTAATGTGGCTAGTACCTGCCTATGTCTTTTGCTATATGGTACGCCAGCCGTGTTGCTTCCGTAATGTTTTGCGCATCCAGGCAATCGCCGATTTGGTGAAACTCAGCCGCCGAACTCCGCAGCGCCTCTGCCTCGGCCCTTTTTGGCGTTTGTCCGACAGCATAGACGACCGTGTCTGCCTCAAAGAGCTTCTCGCCGCTGGGGGCTTTGCCCACAACTCCCCCACCGCTTATTCCAACGGCTTCCGTCGATAGGCTCACAGACACCTTCCGCCGCTCAAGCTCCAGCCTAATAGCAAGACCGTGTAACATGTTCCCGCCATCGTGCAGACCCTCAGCCATCTCCAAAATTGTCACTTCACGCCCAAGCTGCGCCAGGTAAATAGCAAGCTCCGTGCCAACCAGCCCGCCCCCCAGGATAACTACCTTTTTTCCGGCCTTCCCAACATCATTGTAAATATCCTCCGCACTGAATACATTGGCATTTGCTGTTCCGGATATCTTTGGAACGGCCGGGCTTGCGCCGAGCGCCGCAATTAGCACATCAGGCGAGAGCGACTTAGCGAGCTCCGGTGTGACCTCCGTGCCCAACCTTACATCCACTCCCGCTTTTTTTACAGCAACCGCCTGGCGCTCCAAGTATTCGGCAAGCGGCTTCTTAAATGGCACATCGTGCTCACAGTTGAGCACGCCCCCGAGCTTGCCGGACTTTTCGCAAAGTATTACCTCATGCCCCCGCTCTGCCGCTGTTATCGCCGCCTGCATTCCCCCAACTCCCCCGCCTGCGACAAGGACTTTTTTCTTAACAGCCGGCCGGGGAGTTATCCTTGCGTCCAACTCATGCCCGAGCTCGGGGTTTAGCGGGCAGAGCCACTGGCCTCTCATCATATGGGTCGAGAAGCATGTGAGGCAACGCATGCATTTGTTGACCTCCTTCTCCCTTCCCACCCAGGCCTTAATCGGCAAATCAGGGTCTGCCATCAGCCCGCGCGCAAGTTGGACGACATCGGCCTGCCCGGTGGCTATAATCTCTTCCATAAGCTCAGGGTCAGCCAGCGCACCGACCGTTGCGACCGCAGTCTTCACATGCTTTTTTATCTCCGCTGCATATTTCACATTAGCTCCGTCGGGTAGGAACATGTCGGGGTGGGTCACGGTAAACACATCCCAGACCTCATGGCTGCCCGCCGAGACATGAATCAAGTCCAGATGCCCATCCAGCTGCTTCGCAATCGCAACTCCTTCATCAAGGTCGTAGCCATTGGGGTTGCACTCAGAGCCTGATATCCTCATTTCAATTGGGAATTTCGGCCCGACGGCACGGCGCACCGCCTTGCAGACTTCAACTGCGAAGCGGCACCGGTTTTCTACTGAGCCTCCCCATTTGTCGGTGCGCTGATTTGTGACAGGCGACATAAATTCGGTGAGTAGCCAGCCGTGTCCGCCATGTATCGTCACCATACCAAAGCCGCAGCTTTTTGCATAAAGAGCCGCAGCGACATATTTGTCCACAATTTCGTATATAATTTCCTCGGTCATCGGCAGGACCTTGTAGCCCTCCGCAGTAGTATACTCCATAGGCCCATAAAGCTGGATTCCTTCCCTGGCCGATGAATGGGAGTGGCTCCCGCTATGCGACAGTTCAATTGAGGCGACTGCGCCATGTCTGGTAATGGCTTCCGATAGCCTTGACATCGCAGCCAAGCCTGCTGGATTGTCGAGGGCCAGGTGACCATTGTTAAACCTCGCATTTTTTGAGTCGATGACCGCATCTCCGACGCATACGGATGCCGCCCCGCCAATTGCCTTCACTTCATAGTAGGCATTAGTTTCTTGCAGCGGAAAATGCTGCGAGGTCATATACGCAGGCCCCGTGGGCGATGAAAAAATTCGATTGCGGAACACCGTTCCGGCCAGGGTTATCGATGAAAACAGATTTGGATATTTCTCCATGGCATTAATCCCTCCTTATATGTTTGCACATGGGCAAACCAATGCTCTTTCCCGCCTATACCTCCAATGCCGCAAAGAATCCGCCGTGGATTGCTCCGTCAACTTTGCCCGGCGCTTTTGCATCGCCAATCAGAGCGACGAACGGCGCCTTATCGTGCAGGTCTAAGTATACCTGCGCACACTGGCGCATGCCTATGGCGTGCAATATGGTGTCGGCCATTAAGGTTTGCCTTTTTCCATCTTGCTCGTATGTCACGTTGCAGTCGGTTATTTCGAGAGTCTTTGCCCCAGTGATGACCGTTAGCCCATGCTTTCCGGCGGCATCCATTACGCTCATAGTATACAAATCCATTGTGTCCTTTACAATGCTCTCCTCTAGCTCAAGCACCGTAACCTGCTTGCCCTGGCTTGCAAGATGCAGCCCGGTCTCAAGCCCTGTCAGCCCGCCGCCAATTATGACGACATCCTTGCCTATTGAAAGCTCGCCATTTAAGTACACTTCTGCAGCATGGTGCGCATTTTCGATGCCCTTTATGCCGGGCACAATGGGCCTGCCACCCGTCGCAACAATTATATTGTCGGGCGTAATCTTTTCAATTAGCTCATCGGTCGCCGCAGTGTTTAGCAGGATTTTTGCCCCCGAACGGTTTGCCTTGCGGATTAAAAAAGCTAAAAGCTGCTTAAGTTCGCTTTTATGGCTGTCCTTTTCGACAAAGCGCAAATAACCGCCGAGCGCCTCTCCCCTCTCCACAAGCGTGACGTCATGTCCGCGCTCGGAGGCCGTGATTGCCGCCTGCATCCCTGCCGGTCCGCCGCCGACCACCAGGACTTTTTTTGCAACTCTTGCGGGTTTGATGGCAGTATCGCCAAAGCCGAGGCGCGCTTCCCTGGCTATAAGCGGGTTGACGCTGCAAATGAGGTGCCGCCTCGCATTGTCGCTGCCTGTGCAGTTCATGCAGCGCAGGCAGGGGGTGATGTCGTCTTCCGCTCCCAGCGCAGCTTTTTTTGGCAGGAATGGATCGGCAATCAGCGCCCTGGACATTGATACGCCGTCCGCCTTTCTTGATGCGATTATTTCCTCGGCCTGCGCCGGGCCCAGAATCGAGCCGACCGTGAAGAGCGGGATTTTCACAAGTCCCGACTTCTTCAAGGCTTCGGCAAGAGGCACATTCTGCCCGCGCTCGACAAATGGTGTTGCAAAAATCGTGCCAAACCCTTCGGTCGATATTTCGGCCATGTCCACATATTCTTGAGCCTTTGACAAAAATACTGCAATATCGTCCGTCGTGAACCCACTTGGCTCCCTCTCAGAGCCTGACAGCCGAATCAGGATTGCCCTGTTCTCCCCCAGTCTTTCTCGTATTTTCTTTAGAACCTGGAGCGGGAAGCGCATACGGTTTTCCAAGCTCCCCCCATATTCGTCGGTACGCTTGTTGATTATTGGTGACAGGAACTGCGTGAGCAACCAGCCATGGGCGCAATGTACCAGCACCGTGTCGAAGCCTGCGTGGATGTAGTATGCCGCTGCGTCGGCAAATGCCGTCGCCACATGCTCCATGTCATCTGCGGTCATAGCCCTCACTTTTGCCCCTGTCATTGGGTTCACTGTTTCGCATGGCCCCATGATCATATTGGGGTCAATGTTAAATTGCGTCTTTGCCCCCTGTCCGCCGTGGGTCAGCTCGACGCTGGCTATTGCGCCATGTTCATGGATTGCTTGGGCCATTTCTGCATAGATGGCCATATTTTCCAAGGTCGTCTCCATGCCGGGAGTATGGTTCCCGCCATCACAAACATTGGCTTCTCCCAGGGTGACAATGCCGCACCCTCCCCTCGCTTTGTGCTCTAGGTACGAAATGTAGAAGTTGTCCGGCCTTCCTCCTATTGTGTGGAACAGCATGTTTGGTGCGGACATAATACGGTTTTTCATCACAAGATTACGAATTTTCAGCGGTTTAAACAGATTCGGATACTTTGACTTGTACATACTTGCTACAATTCCTTTCAATAATGCTGTTTTTTATGTTATATTTATGCTATAATGTTTGAAAATGCATATATCATCTCGGCGCAAGCGCCTATGACATAATACCAGAAAAACATGGATTGGGGAAGTGCATATGGAAAAACAAGTCATTGGCAAAATTTTTGACATCCAAGGATTTTCTGTCCACGACGGCCCGGGCATACGCCTTACAGTTTTTTTCAAAGGCTGCCCGCTCAGCTGCCCCTGGTGCCACAGCCCGGAATCTTTGGCATTTCATACAGAGCTCAACTGGATGAGCATTAAGTGCGTAGGCACCGAAAAATGCGGGCGTTGCCTGGACGCCTGCCCTCGCGATGCAATTTCCCGGGGCGAAACAAAAGCGGCAATGGGAACGGACGAGGAAATCCAGCTAATAACAATCGACCGCAGCAAGTGCGACGACTGCGGCAATTGTGCCGAAGCGTGTATGTCTAAGGCTCTGTATATGTGCGGCACCGATTACACCGTCGACGAAATCATGGGAAGGGTCATGCGCGAGAAACCCTTTTTCGACAAATCCGGCGGCGGTGTGACACTCTCCGGGGGAGAATGCCTTTTTCAGCCGGAGTTTGTACGTGAAGTGCTCAAGCGCTGCAAGGACGAAGGCGTCCACACCGCAGTAGACACCACGGGTTTCGTCAAATGGGAGGACATCGAGTCCATCTTGCCATATACCGATTTATTCCTTTACGACATAAAGGGTGTGGACAGCGAAATGCACGAAAGGGTCGTTGGCAAGCCGAATGGGCTAATATTGGAAAATGCGCGAAAAATCGCCGCCGCCGGAGGTAAATTTCAGATAAGGATACCTGTTTTGCCGATGTACACAGATTCCAAAGAAGCTTTTGACGACATCGGAAGGTTCATACTTGAGCTCGGCGATGCAGTCGAGCTTGTTCAGATTTTGCCATACCACAACCTAGGCATTGTCAAATGGGAGCGGCTCAATAGGACAGCGCCTGTTTTTGAAGCGGCCCCTCCAAAGGAGGAGCTTCTCGAGGAGCGCAAAAAACAGTTGGAAGGCATGGGTCTTAACGTTATAATCCATTAAAAATTTACATAAACGAAAGGACATAGTTTTTATGCAATCAAATTTCAAGCACGTGTTTAAACCAATCAGAATCAGGGGGGTCGATTTTAAGAATAGGATAATTCTCGCCCCGCCCTCCCCAAACCTCGCAAGCGAAGACGGACTGGTCACCAAGGATTTCGTCAACTGGTTTAGAATGTTTGCGCGCGGGGGCGTAACTACACTGTATGTTGGAAACTGCTCAATCGACATCACCGAATGCAAAGACGAGGCCTATCAGCTCAACCTCAACAACGACCTAGGCATCCTGCCTATGACGTGGTATGCCGACATGTGCAAGGAATATGGGTGCCACGCTTCCTTTGAAATCAACCACAACGGCGAAAACACCACTTTTGAAGAAGTAGGTCATGCGCCATTTTCCTCATCCTCATTCATCTCGGATTCTGAGCGCCAACGCGCAGCAAGGCTTGGCCGCGATCCAATCCCTTCCATCGAGATGACCCAAGAGAAAATCGACGAAACCGTCATGAAGTATGCGATGGCCGCCTATCGCATGAAGCAAGCAGGCATGGATATCGTGCTTGTCCACGGTGGGCACGGCAATTTAATCTCCCAATTCACAAGCCCGTTGTACAACAAAAGGACTGACAAATACGGCGGCTCCACAGAGAATCGGGCGCGCTTCGCTATCGAGGTTTGCCAAAAAATCCGCGAGTTGTGCGGGGAGAACTTTGTTATTGAAATGCGTATTTCCGCAGATGAAATTGCCGAAGAAGGCATGCATTTTGACGAAACTCTCGAAATGCTGGGCTACCTGAAGCCTCACATCGACATTGCGCATATGTCTGCCGGCCTGCACAGCGATTTTAACTATGCATATCTTCGCAATTGGATGCAGAACTTCATGATGGATCGCGGCTTTAATGTGCATTATGCGAGGAAGGTCAAGGAGGCCCACCCCGACTTGCTTGTCACCACCGTCGGTTCGATTGTGAGCATCGAGATGGCGGAGGAGATTATCGGCAATGGCTGGGCGGACTTTGTCGCCATGTGCCGCCCGCTCATGGCTGACCCCGACATGCCCAGAAAGTATGCGCAAAACAGGCCTGAAGACCGCCGCCCTTGCCTCCGTTGCGATGCATGCACGGGTCACCTCTTCGTGCCCAAGCCGATTTTCTGCGCCGTAAACCCCATGTCATTCATGGCAAGGGATTTGGTCGAAGGCGTTGTGCCCGAGGCTAGGGTCAAGAAGAAAGTCGCCGTCGTCGGCGGCGGGCCTGCCGGCATTACAGCCCTTACGACACTCATCGACCGAGGGCATGATGTCACGCTATACGAAAAAACGGGAGAGCTCGGCGGTCATGTAATCGGCGCCGCCGCCCCCCCATATAAAATCGACTGCCAAGATTATCTTAAGTGGCTAATCCGCCAGCCTGGCAAGACCCCTGCAAAAATTCTGATGAATACCGAGGCTACAAAGGCGCTACTGGACAAAGAAAACTACGATGCGCTGATCATAGCCGTCGGCTCAGAGCCCGCCGTTCCGAAAATCAAGGGCATTGACAAACCTCATGTGGGCTGGGCTGTGGACGGCGAGCTGGGCAGGACCCCCGTCAAAGGGAAGGTCGTAATCATCGGTGCAGGCGTTGTGGGCCTTGAAGTCGCCATTGAGCTCAAGCGCGAGGGCAAGGATGTTGAGGTCATCGAGCTTGCAGACCCACAGACTGCCATGATGACGCTGATGCAAGGCGCAAGGACTGCCGCAACAGAGTTCCCGAAAATCCTCAAGGCAGAGGGCATCCCCGTCCACTATGGCGTGAGCATCACGGAAATTCATGATGACAAAGTAACAGGCACTGAGGTGCAGGGCGGCAAGGCTGTCGAGTTTGCGGCAGATACAGTCCTTTACGCAATCGGCATGAAGCCGCGCTGGGACGTCGCCGACTCGCTGCGGCACTGTGCACCCGAGACAGAGGTAAAAATTGTGGGCGACGCCCATGGCGTTGCTAGCATCTGTGAAGCAGTAAATCAGGCTTTCCAGGCATCGTTGCACATTTAGGCATACAAAAAATAAACAAATTTGCAAAGTCGGCTTTCATGTTTTGAAGCCGACTTTGCGATTCTTGGATTTTTTTGAATTTTTAAGCAGAAACAAATTTTGCGGCCGTTTTTAAAATTGCATAGGATTGAAGGTGTATTGCACCAAGCGCTCAGTCCACCTTAGGCTCAGCTCCGGTATATCAAGGCTGTTCTGCCACTCCGAAAAGCCCCGCGTCCTCAAGCGCTCTTCAATAATGACATCGCGCGCCCTCTCGCCCGTCTCCGTAAGCCCGGTGTTGTCGTCACGCTCTATGAAATAAAGGACAAATGAGCCGGCAGGAACATCTACCGTCGTCATATCGCCGTAGCTCCTGGACTCGTCACGCATCCACTCTCCGTAGAAGGGCCCGAGCAATTCTCCCATGTGCGACCGCAAAGTGGAATCCGGCTCAGAGAGGTTTTCTGGGTCGTGCTCTCGGGCAGCAATGATAAAATCCGCTTGAGTCGTTATCCCTTCCGCCATCCGCACGGCGGCTCGGCTGGTCCATGCCCGGGCCTCTTGCCTCGCCTCTTCAAACTCTTCCTCAGAATCAAAGTCTGACACTGTTCCAACATCATGCGCCCTCATAAGGATGAACCTGTACGTAAAATTGTCCATCAAATGCGTGTTCGCTTCATAAAACTCATCCAGCTCTGCTGCAGTGAAAGTGCGAAAATCCCGCATATACTGCTCGAACACCACCGCAGTATGAATGAACTCCTGGATTTCGGCAAGCACCCGCTCGTTCATGCTGCGTCCAAACAAGTCCCTGAGGCGCCGCTCAAAAGATATCTCCAAGCCCCTCGCATCTTCCCTCAGCATTTCAATTTCCTCTTCCATTTCCAGCCGCGCCGCTTCATCTAACTCAAAGCCATATTCGACTGCGGCGCTGTACATCAACGACAGCTCCAATATCCTGCGGAGGGCAAGATCTCGCACAAACTCGGCCCATGTCCTGCCTATGAAATCATCTTGCAATTGATTCCTAAGCGAAACGCCCTCTATGGGGAGCATGCCCCCACCGTCCAGTTCTCCCGTCATCTGGATAACCATCATCTGATGCTCAGCAAGCTGAGCAGTCGCAAAATACTCAAACTCTGCAACGGAAAAATCCCTTCCATTGACGGATACTACGGTAAGCGTACGCCGCATGGCGTTCGTATTCAGCACCAGCGCCATAGCCGCAACGACAACGGCGACCGAGGCTGCAATGATTATCGCAGCCTTAATCCGCCGTTTCTTCGCCAGAGCCTTGCTTGCTGTGCGCCCCTCGCGGCGCTTGGCCTTATCTACTTGCTGTCTTTTGTCGTGCTTGCCCAATGTATAGCCTCTCCTTTGGTATTCAAACCCTTCCCGACTTACCGACTTAGCCCTCGAGTGCCGGAACCTGTGTCTGCTTGTTGAACACCGGATTTGAAACCAAGAAGCTAAACAGTTTTTTAAATTCCTCGTTGGGCACTTCGTCAGGGAATGCCCTGAGCATCGCATTTACTCGCTCCTCAAAGCCTGCCTTGAACTCTGAATGCGTGACAATGTATAAATCGCCTCGTCTGACGCCCCTCAAAATGCGCTTTGCCGCATCCGAGGCAGGGCGCGTCAGCCTTCCGAATGCGCCAAAGTCCACGGGAGGCGCATCGTCGGATGGAGGGGGTGGCGGGGGAGGCGGAGGGG
>JGI24694J35173_10000405_pt1 | contig 40816 bp, 37 predicted proteins | sample TergutCo191P1_FD_35173 | JGI IMG/M metagenome (IMG submission 35173) | reverse complement strand
CCCTGCCCCATGAGGGCTCCATCTCCTCCCCCCTTGTACAAAAAGGCCCCCGCTCCAAAATCGCCCCCCTCCACGCCCCCAAAGCCCGCCCCGCCCAAACCCAATTCCGCGTCCTCGAAAAACATGGCCTCTACCACCTGCTCTCTGTTGAAATTCGTACGGGCGTTATGCACCAAATACGCGCCCACCTGGCAAGCCTCAACGCCCCACTCCTGGGAGACGAGCGCTATGGCCTGGGAAAGTCCCCCCTCTGCCCCCGGCTTTTCTTGCATGCAGCAGAGCTTTGCTTCTCCCACCCTTTGAGTGGGCAATGCCTGTCTTTTGAGGCAACGCTGCCCCCAGAGTTGCTCTCCACCTTGTCCATGCTCAAATTTGGGTTCCCTAGACCGGTTTCACTTTGACATGACTTCTTCGTTGGACTCGTTTTTGCTCAGGCCGAACAGCAGGGGAACAGCCACTCAAGTGCACTCCCATCGCAAAAGCCTCGCCCGCGTCGAGCTCATGTCAAATTGAAACCGGTCTGAAGAATCATTTTAAAGTAAAAGCGGTCTAGGCCATAAAACCGCTGTCTTGCACACCGTCCGGCGCGGCCAATCCATTCTCAGGAGAAAGCTCCGCCGAAGGCTTGCGACGCTTGGGCCTTTTCGCCGACGCCTTCAGCGCAGGCTCCCGCCCCTCCTTCCACACCCTCAACTCCTCGGAAAATTGGCCCGTGGCCACATTCCAAACCTCAAACACCAACATCGCCTCTTCAAAAAAAACATATTCCCTAAACCGGTGAAGGCCACCTTTGTATTTGCGTTGCCCAGCCAAAAAACGCTGGACAAGCAACAAATTCCTGCAACCCTCCGCAACACGCTTGGGCAGACAAATGTCTCGTTTGAGTTCCCTCAAAAAACCTTGGAGCTTTTGCATGTTCTCCTCTTGTTGCTCCAACTGGAATGGGTTGGCCACCACCATCATTAAACAAGCCAAAATCACCGCATCACTGCAATTCTTCCCGTCCGCTAACCAAGTGTCCAAAGCCGAAACACAAGCAAAAAAAGTCTCCCTCTCCTCCTCTGTCGCCTCATTCAAAAAACGCCACAGCGGCGGAAACAACAACTCCAATGCACCCAAAGCCATCAACATCTGCAAAGCAGGCTTCGCAATCCCCCCTCGCAATAACCGAAACATCTCCTCTACAAGGCGCGAGGAGGAACACTTCGGCAAATCCCCAACCGCTGCCTTCATGGCTGCATAGGTGGGTGGCTCAATCTCAAAACCCAACTTGCATACAAAACGTACGGCACGAAGTATGCGGACAGGGTCCTCCCTCATCCGAATTTCAGGGTCCCCAATGGTGCGCAACAACCCCTTCTTTAAATCCGAATAACCATCAACAAAATCAATAATACAGGCCGCCTGCGGATCAAAAAACAAACCGTTAATGGTGAAGTCCCGACGGCAAACATCCTCCTGCGCAGAGCCAAATACGTTGTCGCGCCGAATCAGCAAGTCCCCCGACTCCTGCGAAGTGCCCGGGTCCGCACGAAACGTGGAAACTTCAAAAATCCTCCCCTGTCGGGAAAAAACATGCACCAGCCGAAAACGCCGCCCTATGAGACGACAATTCCTAAATAGGGCCCTTATTTGCCTCGGACGCGCATTCGTCGCAATGTCAAAGTCCTTGGGCGTGCGCTGAAGCAACAAGTCTCTCACACACCCCCCTACCAAATAGGCCTCATAACCATATTGCCGAAGGCGAAGGACAATGCGTACAGCATCCGCGTCCAGTTGCCCATATTCAATGACGGACTTCACATTCTCCGTCTGTGCTTGCGCTATGTCCAACTCCACCAATGGCGTTGCCATAGCGCTCAATTCCACGTCAGTCATGTTGATATGCTACTCCCAAACAAAGCTCCCATAAGCCAAGGCGCCAGCTCCGCCCTCTTAGCGCGCACATGCCCAAGTCACAAGTACTGTCGGTAACCCAATGGTTTTTCTCAATGACTTTTCAGGCGAGGCAAGCGCAAAGCACCCAAACAAACCAAAAAAGCCATTCCCGCCGCTATAAGGTAAGTCGCAGAAGGTGCAAAGCTTGTATATAAAAATCCACCCAAAATGGGCCCCAATATCCGCCCCAATGCCCCCATGCTTTGGTAGGCCCCCAAGGCCTCCCCTTGGCTTTCCGGTGGGGCCAACCTGGAAACCAAAGCAGACAACGAAGGGTTATAGAGCGCTGCCCCAAACGCAATGGTTATGGCCGGTATGTACATCCATACAAACCGCGTCGGCAGGGTAAATAGGGCCAACCCCAAGGCCACCAAAGCCCCCCCCCATACCACCAAACCCTTTTCCGAAAAATATCTCCTGAAATGCCGAATCGCAAAACCCTGAATAAATACACTTGTAACCCCAATGGCCGCAAACAACCAACCCACCATTCTAGAGGCTTGGTTGTGTGCCTCTAAATCCGCATCGGCGTGCAGGTGAAACAAATTTCCTGCGCCCAGGGAAGCATGGGGGGCCAAAAACTTCTGGAGAACAAAAACGGCAAACGTCGTCTCCATTTGCGTAAAGGCTGCCGTGTAAACAAAAAACAACAGCAAAGCCAAACCAAAACCCGGCGCCTTCAGCCAAACCCACCACCGGCTTTTCCCCGCCCCCCTCTTCCTCCTCCCTTCCGGTATCTCCGCTAAAAAAAATAACGCCAATAAAAAACTCAACGCAGAAAAAAAAGCACTCGCAAGCCCTATGGCAAAATTCCCACCCAGCCCCCCCAATAGCCCCCCTAAGGCCGGGCCCAATACAAACCCCAACCCAAAAGCTGCACCAATAAGCGCCATCCCCTGCGTCCGCCTCTCTTCGGTTGTTATGTCCGCTATATAGGCCTGCGCTGTGGAAATGTTGGCCGCCGCAACCCCTGCCAATAAACGCGAAATAAACAACATGGGAAGCGAATCCGCAAACGCAAACACAAGGTTGGCAACCACAAAACCCGAAAGGCTATAAAGCAATATGGGCTTGCGGCCTATCCTGTCGGACAACTTCCCCAGCCGAGGCGCTACCAAAAACTGCATCAATGAATAACTCGACATCAAAAGCCCAACCATGAAGGCTGAGCCTTTGTATTTGTCGACATAAATGCCTAACTGCGGAACAACAACCCCAAACCCCAGCAAGTCAATGAAAACTACAAGAAAAATAATGCCCAGAGACGCCCGTTGCTTCACGAATCATCATCCGCGGCCTCTGCTGCCGGCGTCAACGGCTTGTTGATGCAACCCTTCGTCAGTGTGTAACGGTAAGTGCCAAGCTCATCCCTCCAATATTCACCCGTGTAGGGCCAATAAAGGTAATCATCCGGGACTGCCACGGAATATTTGTATTTTCGAATGACATCCAGCGCGCCACCTTCAGCCAGCTGCTGTTCCAAATAAATTTTCTCCTTCTCAACCGTGTCCACCCGAATTCGCAACGCATTGGAGCTCAAAGTCCGCAATTCCAAAAGCTCCAACTCCAGCTTGCCCTTGGCCATAATACCTGCCTTGTTCATCAACCTCTCCCTCTGCCCTTTAATGGAGTCGATGAGCATCTTCACAAGTTCAGAGTATTTGAAAGAGTCTGCATAGTTGCTGAAAACATCCACTTCTTTTTCAAGCTCGGAAATGGCATCCAGTGTCTTGCGCAAGTCTGTGTCTGTGAGGGCGAGGTTTAAGACTCGAGCGAGAATCTCATTCGTGGTGGAGCCTCTCCTGTTGAGGTTCATCTTCTTCATCTCATCCAGAGCCTGGTAGTATTCTTCTGCACTCATGTTGGAAGCCACCATCTGCGCCAGCTTCTCCTGGACAGGTCCATAAATGGCTTCGAAATCATCAACAATGCTGAGCGCTTCCTGGTAGCGGCAATTTTCAAAATAAATGACTGCCCTCAAAATGAATGCTTCTGGAAAATATTCTTCACGGAAAAAAGGCGAAGACAAGGTGATGAGGTTTCCCAGCGCATGCTCATATTGGCCAATGCGGTAACTGGCCCAGGAGGACTCAAAAAGAGAGTTGAGCCATTGCTCTCGCCCTCGCTCCACTTTTGAATAGTAGAAAATGGCATTTCGGCTTTGCCCAACACCATAGTGAATGCGCGCCAACTGCATAAAAGCCAATTCACGCAATGCAAAAAAGGACTTGCTGCCTGACTCCTGGGGAGTGCTTTGCACCATGCGCGTCTTGCGGATGACTTCTTTCAACGCGTCTACGGCTTGTGTGAGTTTTCCATCGCGATAGTAGGCCAGCCCCTCCAGGTATTTCGCCCGAGCATAATAGGGGTCCCCCTCGGGAACCGCCAAACTCAGACGAACCACCTCCTCAAAACTCCCGTTGGCCTCCTTCGTCTCCTTTATGTCATCAAGCGCCTTTCCGCGCAGGAAATGGTAGCGCGCCAACAAATAGCGAAACTCGCTTCGAAACCGCTCCGGAAATTCCACATTGGAATAACGCGCAATCTCGTCGAGAATGACGGTCTCATTCACCGTCTTCCTTCCAATAAAAAACAACCATTCCAACGCACTTTTAAAATAAGGCGTTGAGGGGCCTTTGGCGAGAATATCGGAAAACTGGGACAACGAAGAGTGATAGAGCCCAAGACGGTAGAGCGCCTTGGCCAAAATATACTGAGCTTCCGTGGCAACAGGCGCCATTTTGGGGTTGCGCACAATTTCAAAAGCCGTCAACGAAGCCTTCTCATAGTCCTCTGCCTTAAATTGGTTAATGGCAACTTGAAGCAAGCTTGTGTCAACGTTTTTGCCAATCACCCTGCGGCCCGTGGGCTGCTCTTGCGCCTCGTCCGCAGGAGAAACCACAGGAACCGAAGTTTGAGAAGACGGAGTTGCCGGAGGCGAAGCTTTGGGAGACGGAGTTGCAGCCACCTCTGGACGGGGCGCAGGCGCCTGCGTCACGTCCTTTGTTGAAGAGGCAGGCTTGGCCGGCTTGCCTCTCGAAGTGCGCTTGCTGGGCGCTGTTTTGGCCTTTGATTTTGGCTGTGAGTTCATCCCTTGAAACGTCTGAGCCTCGGCTTTTGAAAAACCCAAAAAAGCAACCAGCACACAAACAAAGGCAACATATTTATGCAACATGCAAAGCCTCATGAGTCAAAACCCGTCGGGAAAAAGAAAGAAATGCCAAAGTCAAACATCAGCTGGTTTCGGAGGGAACGCTTGTTCAATCTGTTCTCTTGGTAGAGGAAGTCGCGAAACTCCATGCGCACAGCAAGAAAACGCGTCGCAGCAAACCGAAACCCAATTCCAGCCGTCCCTCCAAAGCTGAGTTTGAGGTCTCCCGTTGGGCCATACATGACAACTCCAGGCCCTATGAAAACATAAAGCTTGAAGGGCAAAAATGCCTCAGCACTCAGAGAGATTTTTCCATAAATGGGCGCCCACTGCAGCTCTAAGTCTCCCATGACACGAATGTTGCCATAGGCCCCGGAGTCCTCCAACTTCTGGCGCGTCGGCGGTCGACAACCGCTCGAGTCACAAACCTGGGTTGAGCCAGAAATAGAAGAAAGCGCATAACCTGCACGAAGGGCCAACCCCAACTCCTCCGTAAAATGGTAGGCCAAAAGCCCACCCAATACGTATTTGTTGAAAAAAGCATCCCGCAAAGAAAACGCTATCCCCGGGCTCAACTCAAAACGCCCGTCCTGCTTGAAAAAGTAGCCAGAAACAGGGCGAACCCGCTCCTTCAATGGCCCCTTGGCGTCTTTGTCAACTTCCGAAACATCCCCGGCCTCCTCTTCTGCCGTTTGAGCCAACACGGGAGCCGCCATCAACATTCCAAGCATCATCCAAGTACGTATCATTCGGCCTCCCTCCAGGTTGACTTGAAGGGGAAGAAAATGGACAACCCCGCATAAATCATCTGAATGTTTTGAATACCACTCTTCTCCAGACCAAAGGGCTTATCCACATATGAAGTGTTGACCCAAGCTACATTCACAGCCAAAAAATCCTTCACAACCACACGTAGGTTGACTCCAATATCAAAAGCCGGCAAAAACCCCAAGTCACTGTAGGTGGCCGTCTTCATTATCCCCGCCCCGCCAACAAGCCCCGCATCAAAATGGAGAATGGAATTGAAAATGGATACCTTCGCATATATGGGGCTCCATTCGACAGAAGCCATCAGCCACCACTCAGGTTCCGAAGGAAAAATGGCCGCAGACAGAAAACGCTTCGCCATACGCACATCGTCTGTCTTCAACATTTGAATGTAGGTAAACCGAGCCGAAAGCGCCAAAGTGTCGGCCAAATAATAGGCGGCCCGAATGGAGCCTCCCCACTTGGTGTATAGAGGGTCATTCACACAAAAAGCAACATAGGGGGCCAACTCAAAGCGGCCACGCTTCATGTAGAGTTTCTTCTGCACGCTTCGCACTCGGTCCGTTTGGATGATGTTGGGCGAGCGCGCCAGCGTAGGCCTGTCATTTTCGGCAGCGCCTTGAGAAGGCAAGACTACCGGAGGCGGTGGAGGTGGCGGCGGTGGCGCCTCCTTGTCGTCCAACTCTGAAAAATCAAGCGTCCCCGGAGCCTCCACCTCCTGCGCTTGGGCACGGGCGCCCCAGAGAAACCCAAGCAGACAGCACACCGTCACCGTCTTTGTTGTCTGGCTCAAAAGCACTGTCATTTGGTTCAAAAGCACTCTCCATTTCTGCGCAACCGCGAAGCAACATGTCCAGTACGAGGGACTCTAGCGGGACTTAGCATTCACATCAACAAGTCGACACAAATTTTATCTATGCTAACTTAAGTTCCCTGTATACATCCAAAAGAGTTCCCTCCAAGCCTCTGTTGTCATAAAAGGATAGGTTATGAAGTCAAAGACAATTCTATTCTATCTCGCAACCTTGCTTCTTCCCCTGGCTTCGGCCTGCACAGACACCAGCGATTTGGGGGAACCCTGTTTTCTTCTCAAAGCAGGACCCAACGAAACCACCCAAAATATCACCGAAAAAGAAGCAAAAGATGCCCTGGAAGCCCTGGGAGCAAGCAACAAAGATGGCAAGGTAACCCGAGGAATTATCTCCTTGGGCGTCCCTGACTGCGAGGACTTGGCATGTATACGCGATGAAAAATTCAACCCAGGTCCCGTCGCAGACAGCGCCTATGCCGCAGGTTATTGCACCGAGCGCTGCTCCAGCGAGGGAAGCTCTTGCAAAGCCGGCAACTCAAAAGCCAAATATGTCTGCCGCTCGCTGATGCAAGCCTGTGAATCCAATTCCTCCTCTGAGCTTTGCAACAACAACAATGTCAAATCTTCGCTCTTTTGCACACAAGAATAGCGGCTTCTTCCTCGCCTTGCCCTGCTGAATACCCTATAGCCCAGGTTCCCCCATGGTTTGAGGTGTAGGGGGGCGCTTAGGGGGTTTCATTCCAGGCTTCCCAGGCCACCTTGGAGCCAGCGCGTATTCCCAGTTTTGCACAAGTCCCTGCCGCAACCTCAAGCACATAACGGCTTGGAAGCCCAACACTGAGGGAGCTTAAACTCAAAGGCGTGGCATGCTCGACAATCCCTACCACCACCTGCTCCGCTGAAATGAAAACCATGTCCAGCCCCACCAGCGTGTTCTTCATCCAAAAAAATTGCTCCTTCTCCCTCTCAAAAACAAACAACATCCCCTCCCGAGGCTTCAAGGACTTTCGCCACATTAGCCCCCGCGTAATCGCCTCCGGCGTGTGGGCCACTTCAACTTCGAATATCTCCGTTTGACGCGAAAAACTGCCCTCCAGGCTTAGGCGCGTGCGCGGTAAGGCAGGCATTTTATGGTGCTCCGCCGTTATGTCCCCCTCGTGCTCAACAGCACTCTTCGCAGGCTCCCGACAGGCCAAAAGCCCTATGGCCGCTGCCAACAAGCCTCTTCCAAACAACCCCTGCGCTTCGCTTCTCATCTCTCTCCTCCCGCTCTTCTCTGGCAAATGGTTCGCTTTCTGCTTTGCTTTTTCGCCTGCCCCTCTCTATGTCGCTTCTCAAAAACCACTCGGGACAACAGCAGGCTTAGCCTATATGAAATTCGAGTTCAGACACCTCCTCTCTGTCACCCTGGAGGAAATGGAAACCACCCTCTCAGACGAGCGTTATCCCCCTTTCTTGCTGCAATACCACCCCCTCCTCCTCTCCATCCAAGTCCTTGAAGTCCTCCTCCTCAATGGCCGCCTCCTCCGCCGTATACGCTATCTGCCCAAGCCTCTTATTCGCAGCATCGGCCCTAAACAGGTGGACCCCTCTTGGTTTAGCTTCGTCGAATATTCCACCTATGACTTTGAGACCAAAACCCTGCGCTTCTCCAATGAACCTGACAATGCCTATGCCCGCGCCGCACTCGTCAATCAGGGCCAGTTCCTCTTCTCCCCTCTCGGAAACCAAATCCAACGCATCGTAAACGGTACCCTCTCCCTCCACCTCCCCAAACAACTCCGCTTCCTGGCCCATACGGGCGAATACCTCATCCGACAGGAGGGCCTCAAAATCCTCCAAAGCGAAATCCCCATCATGGAGCGCTTCTCCCAAGAGGTGTTGAGGCCACCTCCTCCTTCCTCTTCTTCGCCTAAATACCACTGAGAATCAGCCAACGGTCGCCTTTGGTTTTCCTCACACGCATCTGCTTCACGTCTGAATCCTGCATGTTCTTGTCAGCCAGAGAAAAACTCAACATATAACTGTAGGAAACCCAGTAGACGTCTGACTGCGCCTTGGAGCGCTCCAACTTTCTGAAAGTCATTTGCAAACGTACGTTGCTTATGCGGGAAAAACGCTCCTTCAGCTTCTCTCGCGCATTGGCATATTCCATGTCATCCGCCATGTCGGCCGTGCCCCCATCGTCTGCGAAAGACTCGTCCAACAACCGGACAATACGCTCAATATCCTTGTCCTCCGTCGCTCGACGAAATTCGTCGAGCATTTCAAGCAAAGCCCTGTTGCCCTCCGTATCGCTCAAATCCGTTCCAGGAATCTTCTTGGTTGTGCAAGCAAGCACAAAAACCAAAGCCACATATAGGAAGAAGCGTTTGTACATGCCCTTCGGCTTAGCACGTTCTGCCACCCAATCCAAAAAGAAGAAAAGTGGAGCGGGGACTTAGCGTTTGTCCAACAAAAACTCGCGAGGTTGCGTGGAATTGTCGGGGAGGACGGTTATTTCAATGCTCCCCAACAAACGAGCGTCCGCCGTCAACACCTCCACCCTCCACTCACCAGACGCATAGTTGACTTTATAGGTGTGGCCCGTCCAACCCCTTTGCCCAGAATGGCTCAACTTCAATGGAATACGGTCCGTCTGCATCCACTGCCCTTGCTCATTCTTGTGCTGCCACGCAACATAAATGTCGTCCCTAAACCGCTTCGGCGCAAAAATGCGCATCCATACATTCAACCTGTCCTGTGGCCTTGCCAAAAACGTCTCGGCACCATGTTCCCAAAAACGCAAACCGTCGCGGACATAAAGCAGCTCCGTCCCGTCGGGCTTGCGGACGTCGTGGTATACGCCAATCCACTTGAGCGACAAAGGCACGGGTGGCACAACCCCGGAAAAATAGAGCAACAACAACAACAGTTGGACACCAAGGCTTGGAGCAACCGCTCTCCAAAAATTCCATTGGAAGTCTGCGGTGAGGCGCAAGGAAAGGTACCACAACCCAAATACGGAAACGGTGGACAGAAAAACAGCCAATACAAACAACCAGGCGCTTAGAAATCCAAACAACAAAGGCAACAAATAGGCCCAAAAAGAGGTGCAGGTGAAACTCCACAACGCCATACGCATCAGTGGGCCCAGGTTGCGAAACATCGGCAATTCGTTGAGCGCCAATACCAAAGCCAACAGCGGAATGAATATGAAAAAACTCAGCGAAGAAATAACGGAGGCCCGAAAATAGAAAACGAAAAAAGCATTGAATAACGTTCCGAATAAAAAGTGGATGACCCAATCCCTATGGGCAAGCAACTTCCCCCACCACCCCCCCGGCAATGTCTGTGTCACATGGTAGTGGTGGTCCAACAAAATTAATGCCGACAGCAGCAATACATAGCTGCCTTGGTGAATCAGCATGGGCACAGAATCAATGCTTTTCAAAAGCAGCAAGTCAAAACAAAACCCCAAAAAGAAAAACCCCAAATCCAACACCCATGGGCGCTGTTTCAACCAGGCACGCCAATTTGAATAGGTGTGCCGAATGGACAACGCCACTTCCCGCACCCGCTCGGACAACCGAGGCTTGGGAGTTTCGGTTTGAGTTTCTGTTTCGGATTCCATCATGAACAACCTGGATAGGCTTCCTGCATCTGCAATGAAAAAACCACCTCTTCAAGCAATAAACCCACGCACCCTAACTGTAAACAGTTTAGCACGGTGGATTTGGCCGACGAGCAACAACGTATTGCGAAAAATACGGCGTTGAGTATGGGCCCTAGTTGGGAATGGACGCTTGGAGCCCTTGCGCATCCATCGGCTCAAATCTGCTTGCGTTCTCTTCTGAAGCCAAGGCCACCTGCAAAACTTCATCCACATATTCAACGGGATAAAACTTCATGCCCTTGCGTACATAACCCGGCAACTCTTCAAGCGTCTTTCCGTTGCTCTTCGGAATGCACACACAACGAATGCCTGCACGGTGTGCTGCCAATATTTTTTCTTTGACGCCTCCAACAGCAAGTACGCGTCCACGCAGTGTTATTTCACCTGTCATCGCTACCTCGCTGCGCACGGGTATGCGCGCCAGGGCAGACAACATGGCCGTCACAAGCGCAACACCTGCAGAAGGCCCATCTTTGGGAATGGCCCCCTCCGGCACGTGGACATGAATGTCAGAATGTTCCAAAAATTTCTCATCTATCCCAAAACGCCGAGAGCGCGTCCGCACATACGTCATCGCCGCTTGGGCAGACTCTTGCATCACTTCCCCCAGGTGGCCTGTAATGATGAGCTTCCCTTTCCCCGGCATCACCGCAGCTTCTGTCAACAAAACATCTCCTCCACTCTCCATCACAGCCAGGCCAGCAACAATACCTACCTGGTTCAAACTCTCCCTGCTGACTTTGGTGAATTTCTGCGGACCCAACAATTCACATAAACGCTTGCTCCCCAGCCGGTGCGGCTGCACACCTTCTTGCAACACAATACGGGCCAATTTTCTGAAAACTCTGGCAATTTCTCTCTCCAGAGAGCGCACGCCCGCTTCACGCGTATAACCATGAATGAGCGTCTTTAGGGCAGCATCTTCCAAATGAATGTCCACCTTGCCAAGCCCGTTGGCTTCTTGCTGGCGCGGCAATAAGTGCTTTTTCAAAATGGCCATTTTCTCTTCATCCGTGTAACCGGCAATCCGAATGAGTTCCATACGGTCCAAAAGCGGACTCGGAATGGCATGCGCATTGTTGGCCGTGCACACAAACAAAGCTCGTGACAAGTCATAGTCCAATTCAAGGTAATGGTCGCTAAAAGCCCCGTTCTGTTCAGGGTCCAAAACTTCTAAAAGTGCAGCCGAAGGGTCACCTCGAAAATCCGAAGACATTTTGTCAATCTCATCCAACAACACCACCGGGTTGCTCGCTTGCGCCTTCTTCATCGCTTGGATGATTTTTCCTGGCATCGCCCCCACATAGGTGCGTCGGTGACCCCGAATTTCAGCCTCATCCCGAACCCCCCCCAAAGAAATACGCACAAATTTTCGCGACAACGCACGCGCAATGGAGCGCCCAAGCGAAGTCTTTCCAACTCCCGGAGGACCTACCAAACATAAAATGGGACCACGCATCTTCCCTGCTAAAGCTTGCACTGCGAGATGGTCTAAAATACGCTCCTTGGTTTGCTCAAGCCCATGGTGGTCTTCATTCAGTATGCCTTGCGCATGGACAATGTCCAGGTTGTCTGCGGTTTCTTGCTGCCACGGCAACGCCAATACCCAGTCAATATAGTTGCGCAATACGCCCGCCTCCGCACTCATAGGGCCCATCAACGCAAACTTTTTGAGCTCCCGCTGTATCTTCTCCCGGGCTTCATGGCTCAACCTCGCCTTGCTTAGACGCTCTTCCAATTCTTCAACTTCGCTCTTCTCCTCACCCTGCTCCCCCAACTCCCGGCGAATGGCCTGCATCTGCTCATTGAGGTAATAGTCCTTCTGGGTCTTCTCCATCTGCTTTTTGACCCGCGTGCGGATTTTCTTCTCCACCTGCAAAATCTCAATCTCCCCCTGCATCAACTCAAATACCCGCTCCAGACGAACCGTTGGATTGAGAATTTCAAGCAGCCCCTGCTTGTCGGCAAGCTTGATGGAAAGTTGGCCAACTATGGTATCCGCCAAAGCAGACACCTCTTGAATGGACTTCACCTTCTGAGGAACATCAGGCGGAATACGCTTGTTGAGTTTAACAAAACTCTCAAAAGTGGCATGCACAGAACGTATGAGCGCTTCTACCTCAACACCCGTTTCCTCCTCCTCCTCCAAAGGCTCATAGCTCGCCTCAAAATGCGCCTCCCCCCCAAGAAATTGCCGTATTCGACAACGCCCCAACCCCTCCACCAAAGCCTTCATCGTCCCATCCGGCATGGGTATTAGCTGAAGAATTTGCGCAATGGTGCCTATCTGGAAAATCTCATCTTCCGTCGGCAAGCTTGTCTTGGCCTTCTTCTGCGCGGAAAGAATAATCCTCGCCTTGCCTTCCTCTCCTCGTTGCTGGGCTATGCTCAAGGCTGCAATGGACTTCTCTCGCCCCACATATAGCACCGTCACTGAACGCGGAAAAACCACAATGTCCCGTAACGGCAACAACGGAAGACTCGGCAATTCTTTCTCCTGCAACATAACAGCCTCCAAAGAATTGCTTATGCCACAAACGACCAACTGGCAAAAAAATGAGGCGTGCCCGCTAAACAGAAGAAAAAATTTCGCTAAGCAACTCTTTCGTCAACAACTTCTGAGGCTGCATAAACCACAACAGGCTCCTTGTGCTTCACAATGGTTTCTTCAGAAACCAAAACCTCTTTGGCCGTCTTGCGCGACGGCAAATGAAACATGGTCTCAAGCATCGCTTTCTCAAGAATAGCCCTAAGCCCCCGTGCACCCGTCTTTCGCAAAATGGCTTCCCTCGCAACCGCTTGCAATGCCCCTTCTGTGAAATCCAACGCCACACCATCTATCTCAAACAAACGCCTGTATTGCTTCGTCAGCGCATCCTTGGGCTCAACCAAAATAGAAACCAAGGCCCGCTCGTCAAGCTCTTCTAAACTGGTAATAACGGGTAAACGCCCTATAAACTCAGGAATCATCCCAAACTTTAAAAAATCCTCAGGCTCAACCGCACGCAAAAGCTCCGAATTCGAGCGGTTGCCTTTGGACTTCGGCTCCGAGCCAAACCCCATGGAACGCCCCCCTAACCTCCTCTCAATAATCTGCTCCAATCCACCAAAGGCCCCTCCACAAATAAACAAAATATTCGTGGTGTCCACCTGCATAAACTCCTGCTGAGGGTGCTTGCGCCCCCCCTTGGGCGGAACATTCGCTATCGTCCCCTCTATGAGTTTCAACAACGCCTGTTGTACGCCTTCTCCTGAAACATCCCGCGTAATGGAGGGGTTCTCACTCTTGCGAGCAATCTTGTCAATCTCATCAATGTAGACAATGCCGCGTTGGGCCCGCTCCACATTGTGGTCCGCAACCTGTAGCAAACTCACAAAAATGTTCTCTACGTCCTCTCCAACATAGCCCGCCTCCGTCAAACACGTCGCGTCCACAATGGTAAAGGGAACCTTCAAAATCCGCGCCAACGTCTGTGCCAACAACGTCTTCCCACTGCCCGTCGGACCCAACAACAAAATGTTGGACTTCTGAATCTCAACATCCTCTTCTGCTTTCCCAAACTCAATGCGCTTGTAGTGGTTGTGGACTGCAACCGCCAATACCTTCTTCGCCCTCTCCTGCCCCACGACATAATCATCCAAAATGGCCTTTATTTCACTCGGCCTCGGAATCTGCAACTTCGAGTCCTTCCCCCCTTCTCGCTCAACTTCTTCGGCAATAATGTCATGGCATAACCCAATACACTCGTCACAAATATAAACCGTCGGGCCCGCCACCAACCTCCTCACCTCCTTCTGTGACTTTCCACAAAAAGAGCAACACAACGTCGGATTGGAACCCAAGCCTTTGTTAGCCATAGCGAGCCAGTTTAGTTTTTGTCCAAATTCGACCCCGAGGCCTCATCTTTGGAAAATGGTCGGTGTTCAACAACTTGGTCAATAATACCATAGGCCTTGGCCTCTTGCGCCCCCATAAAAAAATCCCTGTCACTGTCCTTCTCAATCCGCTCCCTGGGCTGCTGCGTGTGGTGATGCAAAATCCCATTGAGGACTGTTTTGAGCCTTTGTATTTCTGCAGCCTGAATCTGAATGTCCGCAGCCTGCCCCCTGGCTCCCCCTAAAGGCTGGTGAATCATTATTCGCGAATTCGGCAACGCAAAACGTTTGCCTTGCTTGCCTGCAGCCAAAAGCACCGCAGCCATGGAAGAGGCCTGCCCAATGCAAATGCTCGAAACAGGCGCTCGCACGTATTGCATGGTGTCATAAATGGCCAGGCCCGCTGTTACGGAGCCACCCGGAGAGTTAATGTAGAGGTTAATGTCCTTCTCCGGGTCCTGTGACTCTAAAAACAAAAGCTGCGCAACAATGACATTCGAAACATCATCGCTGATTTCTGTTCCCAGCATGATGATGCGGTCTACCAACAAACGACTATAAATGTCATAGGAGCGCTCTCCGCGGTGGGTCTGCTCAATGACATGTGGCATCGGAATATAAGGCATGTTCTTGGCTATCCATTCACAGGGGGTTTGGCATGCAACTTTAGAAATTCGAGCGCCTTCTCTTCCAATATGCTCTGAGAGAGCGCCTGCTTTTGTGAAACATCCGTAAATTGCTTCTTCACCTGCGAAAGCTCCACCCCGCTGTCTTCTGCAAACTCTGTAAACTTGGCCTCCAAATCCACATCGCCCACCTCCAAATTCTCGGCCTTTGCAACCGCCGAAAGCAACAACTGCCCCTTCACTTCAACCACTGCCTTCGGACGCATCTCCTCGCGTATGGTGGACCAATCCATCTGCAAATTTCGCGGGTCCACCCCCGTCTGCGCAATGGAGCGCAACGCCCCCTCCATCATCCAGTCTATGCCCCGCTCTACCATGGAATTGGGTACTTCCAGAGGGTTCTTCTCTATCAACTGCTCTATGGCTTGGGTGCGAAAGTCCGCTGCAAGACGTCGACGCTCCGCTTTCTCCATGCCTTGACGCATACGCACACGAAGCTCCTCCAAAGTCTTCGCATTCAACGAAACCGCAAACGCGTCGTCCAAAGGAGGAAGCTGCCTCTCCTGAATGGCTTTCACCACCACCTTAAACTGCGCCGCCTTCCCATGCAAAAACGCCTCCGGAGCATCCTCCCCAAAAATATGGCTGAATTCACATGTCTCATTTAACTTGGCCGCCTCCAATTGAGGCATATGGCCAGAACGCAACTCCCCTCGCGTCACGTCCACCGAAACCCCTTTCGCCTCACTGCCCTTGAATGGCTTGCCCTCTACCTCCGCAACAAAATCCACCACCACCCTGTCCCCTATATGGACTTCCTCCCGCCCCTTGGCTTCTTCATAACGTGCACGGGCATGCTGCATGTTCTCAAGCTGCTTCTCTATGTCCTCGTCCGAAACAATAGGCTCCGAAAAAGAAAGCGCTAACTCCTTGTAGGCTTCCAACTTGGGCTCGGGACGTATATCCACACGGGCAACAAAAGAATAGGCTTCCTGCGCGTTGAAAACACCATGTATCCAGTGGGGACTTCCAACAACGTCTACCTTGTGCTTACGCAGAGCTTCCATGTAGCCCAACCACTCTAGGTCGCGCACAACATCAGCCTCAACTTGCGCACGAAAACGCTGCTCCAAAATACGCCGCGGCACCTTCCCCGCCCTAAACCCGGGAACGCTTACTTTTCCCGCTAATTGGCCATAGGCCCTCTCTAATTGCTCCTTCACCTTCTCCGCTTCTACCTCTACTGAAAACCTGCACTCAATGGGGGATATCTCTTGAAGCTCCACCTTCATTTGTCCTCGCTTCCTGCCTCTATAAATGCCTGACAAGACAATGAAACTGCCTTGGGCGAGGAGGGACTCGAACCCTCACACCGTTGCCGGTACCAGATTCTAAGTCTGGCGCGTCTACCAGTTCCGCCACTTGCCCTTCTCCCAAAAGTGCCCAAAAAACCACCTCAACCTACGGCCGTTTCCTAAATATGAGAGCGGAGGGAATCGAACCCACAACCGATGGATTAAGAGTCCATTGCTCTGCCAATTGAGCTACGCTCCCTATTAACCGCAGCGGGTCTATTGAAGTCCTCGAAAACTGTCAACCCCTCTGCAACCTTTCGCCCCCGAAGAATTCGAATTTCTATACCCCAACTTTGAAGGTCGGCAAATTTCCGCATACTTGGGCGCCTTCACCCCTCCCTCTCCCTCCCCCTTAACTTATAACAAACTGAAGGCCTCCACCCTCTCCCCTGCCTCATAGTGGGGTTTGCCCAGTGGCACCAAAGCATTGGCCAAAGCCAACGGCAAAACAGCACCCGAAGAAAAGTGCGGCGCCAAACGGACATGCGCCTGGCCGGACACCCACTCCATTTGCGCGCAGTGTATTTCCAAACGCTCCGAGGAAGCCTTGGCCATATGGCACAGTTGGGCGCCCACAGGGCGGGGGAAGGGGTGGGCCTCCCCCTGTAACCCGCGCAGCAAAGGTGCCAAAAAAAAGACAAACCCCACAAAAGCCGCCCCCGGGTTGCCCGGTAGCCCCAACACATAGCGCCCCTCCAGGCGGCCCAGGCACAAAGGTTTGCCGGGCTTCATCGCCACCTTGGAGATGACAAAACGGCACCCCATTTCCCCCAACACCTCGCGTACCCAGTCATAGCGGCCCACGCTGATGCCCCCCACCGTTACCACCACATCCGCCCAGGGCAGCAGGCTTTGCAGGCGCTCGCGGGTGCTTGTTTTGTCGTCCTGCAGGTGCTCGCAGTGCACATGCGCCCCCAGGCTTTGCGCCCATGCGGCAAGCATGGGGGAGTTGGAGTCAAAGAGGGTGGCCCTCTCCGGGGAGGGGGGGGCACAAGTTGTGGAATAGCCCGGTGGAGGTGGGGCCCCCAGTGGGGGGTGTAACTCATTGCCCGAGGAAAGCAACACCACCCTCGGTTGCCGAAATACCACCACCTGCGCCATACCGCAGGCCGCCAACACCGCCAGGCCCCCGGGCCTCAGACGCCTACCCGCCTCCAACAGCAGCTGGCCCTGCTGAATGTCCTCGCCCGCCCTGCGTATGTGTTGGCCCGCCTGGAGGCCCCCGGGCAACAAAACCTCCCCGCCCTCCTGGCCCACATTCTCCTGAGGGACGACACAGTCCGCCCCCTCCGGAATGCGCGCCCCCGTAAAAATACGCGCCACCTGGTGTGGCAACAAAGCCTGCGTTGGAAGTTGCCCTGCGGCCACCTCAAAGGCGACATATGCGCGCTCTGTTGTGGTGCTGGCGCAGAGGGCGAAACCGTCCATAGCGCTGTTGTCAAAGCGTGGCAGGGGGGTGGGGGAATACAGGTTGTGGGAGAGCACGCGCCCGGAGGCTTGGGCAAAGGGGACGGTTTGCGTCTCCAGGGGTTGTATTTCCGCCTTCAAAACACGTTGAGCCTCATAGAAGGAGAGCACGCAAAAACTCCGCAAAAAATGGGGTGAAGCTAGCAGCAGCCACCCAAAAAGGCTAGCCTTGCGACATGCACACATTTGGGTTTGAGACAGAGATAGGGGAGGATTTGGCGCTCATGCCCCTGGGGGTACGCCGAAAATTGGACATAGTGGGCCTCAAGTTTCCGTTGGAGACATGGCAGGCGCTGAGTTTTGAGGAGCGTTGCCGTTTATGCGAGGAGGAGCCAGACGCCACGGGGGTTGCGCGCTATGCCCAGCTGGCGCACACCCTGGCCGAAGGCCGGCCTGGGCAGCTGTTTGTGTTGCCGGCCTTGCCGAGCCCCAGGCCGTGGGCAACAGAGGAAGCCAAGGCGCGTGTGTTGGCGCGAAGCCTGGAGGCGGGCAAAGCTGTTTCTGCCGAGGCATGGGAAAGCCTGGGGGACGAGGCACGCTATATATTGTGGCGCCTCTCGGAGGTGCGCCGCGGCCCTCAAAAATTGCTGGCAGCGCTGGAGGAGCTTTTGTGACGGGGGGTGCCATAGGCCTGTTTATAGGGGGCAGCGCGCGGCGTATGCAGGGTTTCCCGAAGGGGTTTTTGAAGGGGCGCCATGGCCATTCCATTGTGGAGCACCACTGGCATATGGGCATGGAGTTGGGCTGGGAGGTGGTGTTGGTGGGGCGACACCCGGCCTATGAGGCCTTTGCGAAGGAGCGTCGCATGGCATGTTTGGAGGACACGCCACCTGGCATAGGCCCTTTGGGGGGGCTTTTGGCCCTGTTGCGTTATGCGGAGCCCCGGTTGTGCATTGCGCTGGCTTGCGACATGCCGCACGTGGCTTTTGAGGATTTGAAGGCACTGGCCCTGTCGCCCAGCCAAGCTGCGGCATTGGTTCCCCGGAGGAGCTATTGGGAGCCCCTGTTTGGCAGATATGCCCCGAGCCTTGCGCGGGCCGAGCTGGAAGCTTTTATTGAAGCGGGTGGGCGCTCTTTCCAACATTTTCTCGAAAAGCTGGGGCCGGAGAGATTCCTTCCAAAAGTCGCGGAGAGTTTGGAGGACTGGGACTGTTTTGAAGATGTGAAGCTGGCGGAGGAAGGGCCCTAAGCTTTGAATTCCCCAGGGGTGGCTTTGGGGAAAAGGAAAAGCGACAAAGGCCGTTGGGATACAACTGTATTTTTTTGGCGGGGTTGTATATAAAGGCGCCTAAGTCCGTTGTGAAGGTGCTCGTGGAGGTACTCACAGAGGGTGAGCCTATGGAAGCGCTTCGCAGAGGAAGCGAGATAAATAAACCTATTTGAAGGAAGAACTCATATGGGAGAAAGCAGCAACCTTGACAGGCGTGAATTTCTGATGGGCCTTGCGGCCATAGGTGGCGTAGGTGTTTTGGGGGCAGGGAGTTGGGGCGTATTGGAGTCCATGGTACCGCAGGCGCAAGCGGCGAGTTGGCACAAGAGTGTTTGTCGTTTTTGTGGAAATGGTTGTGGAGTCATGGTGGGGATGAGGGACAAGAAGGTGGTGGCCATTCGCGGCGACTTTGAAGCGACGAACAAGGGTTTCATTTGCGTCAAAGGCTCCCTGCTAAGCTCGTTGAACACGGCCGGCTATGGCGGCAACGGAACAGGCAGAGCCCTCAAGCCCAAAATTCGCAGAGGTGACCAGTTGGTTGAGGTGAGTTGGGAGGAGGCCATGAGTTTGGTGGCGGAGAAGTTTGCAACCGCCATTAAAACCAAGGGCAAAAATGCGGTGGCCTTCTATGGCTCAGGCCAACTGTTGACAGAAGAAACCTATACGGCCAACAAGCTTTTCAAAGGGGGCATAGGCACCAACAACGTGGATGGAAACCCACGGCTTTGCATGGCCTCTGCTGCGGTGGGCTATACACAGGTTTTCGGCAAAGACGAGCCTTGCGGTTGCTATGAGGACTTGGACAAGGCCGAGGTGTTTTTCATCATAGGCGCGAACATGGCCGTTGCACACCAGCCCAGTTTTGAGCGCATTAAACTAACACGCAAGGCAAACCCCAACTGCAAAATTGTGGTGGTGGACCCACGGCGCTGCGAGACGGCGGAGGTTGCGGACCTTCACCTGCACATTCGGCCCGGCTATGACTTGATGCTTTTGAACTCCATGGCCTATGTTATTATAAAAGACAACCTTGCCAACAGGGACTTTGTCGCCAAGCACTGCAAGTTTGCGAGAATGCTTCCCCAGTTGGATGCGGCAGGCAAACCCCTGCTTGACGAGAAGGGCCAGGCTTTGCCGCCCAAAGAGGACAACAGCCTTTCACTCGAAGAATATGGCATGCTTCTCGAGGACTATGCGCCCGAGAAAGTGGCAGAGCGCATTGGCATTTCCCCCCACCAAATTCGCGAAGTGGCCCACCTTTTTGCAAAGTCCAAAGGGACGATTTCGTGTTGGACGATGGGCATCAACCAGTCCAGCCGTGGAACGGCCAGCAACAACATGTTGTCGGCATTGCACCTGTTGACGGGGCAAATTTGCAAACCCGGAGCAACGCCCCTGTCCATGACGGGGCAACCCAACGCTTGTGGCGGCGTGCGTGACTGCGGTGCGCTTTCGCACTTGTTGCCGCATGGCCGCCTGGCAGCCAACCCCAAGCACCGTGAAGAGGTTGAGGAAATTTGGGGGTTGCCCAAGGGCACCATTGCCCCGGGGCCCGGCAAGCACACCATTGCCATGTACCGTGCCATGGAGACGGGCGAAATTGAGTGTTTGCTCGTCATGTGCACCAACCCCGCGCAGTCGCTTCCGGCAGGTGAGCGCTACCGGCGCGCTATGGAAAAGGGCTTTATGGTGGTGGCTGAAACTTTCGAAGACAGCGAGACGGCCAAGCTGGCCGACGTTATTTTGCCTGCGGCGCTTTGGATTGAGAAAGAAGGCGTCATGGGGCAGACGGAGCGGCGCTACCAACTCGTTGAGAAGTTGTTGGAGCCAGCTGGCGAAGCGCGCAGCGACTTGCAAATTTTGGTGGACTTGGCCGAGCGCCTTGACAAAGCAGGTGTGACGACGCCAGGCATTATAAAGTCCAAAACGGCAAGGGAGGTTTGGGATGAGGCGCGAAAAATGTCGGCCAAGAGCGTCTATAACTATGAAGGCATGACGTGGGAGCGCATGCAGAAGGAGCACGGCATTCAATGGCCATGCCCCACAGAAAGCCACCCGGGGACAGCGCGCCGCTATACGCGGGGAGACCCGATGATGTCCAACCCCGAATTGGAGGTTGAGTTTTATGGCCAACCTGACAAGAGGGCCAAAATTTGGTTTCGCCCGTGGGTGAATTTGCCTCAGGAGCCTTCGGAGCAATACCCCATCATCCTCACGACAGGACGTATTTTGGAGCAGTGGCACACCGGAACCATGACGCAGCGTATAAAGGAACTCAACGAGGCTGCGGGCCCCGCCACCATTGAAATAAATGTCCAGGATGCGCACGAGAGAAACATTCAAGACGGCCAGCTGGTGACGATTGAGAGCCAGTTTGGCAAGGTGCAAGGGAAGGCGAAGCTGTCGACGGGGCCACGCAAGGGTGTTTGTTTTGCCGCGTTTTATGACCCTTCGGTGTTTGTGAATGCGGTGGTGTCCGATGCTGTGGACCCCATGTCCTTTGAGCCCGAATTCAAAGTGACGGCGGTGAGCATGTCCCCGGCAGGAGACCCGGTGGCCCCAAGGAGTTAATCCATCAACCTCAGCTTAAGGAACAGACCATGACAACGCTTATTTTAATATTGGGAGTTGGCCTTTCGTTGGTTGGGTTGCTGATATGCATGCGTTTGTGGCTTTTGCCAGCTTCCAAACTGAATGCGAAGGCGGGGGCGGCGGGGGTGAAGTTGACGGCGGCCGTTGGGTTTGTGGTTTTGCCTCTGTTGGCGGTGGGGGTGGCCAACTACCAGACGTTTGAGGGGGTGAAGGAAGTCAGCTCCTGCGCGGGCTGCCACGTCATGGCGCCCATGGTTAACGACATGTTGAGAAAGGACAGCACCTCCCTGGCTGCACGCCATTTTAACAACCGGTGGATTGCAGAAAAACAGTGCTATAACTGCCACTCGGACTATGGCCTCTCGGGGACGATAAAGTCCAAGGGCGATGGGTTTCGCCACCTCGCACGCTATGTGACAGGCTCCTATAAAGAGCCCATTGAATACCACCGCAGCGGCGGTTTTTATGACAACAACAACTGCCTCAAGTGCCATGCTGTGACAGAGAAGTTTCAAGCGGTTTCTTCTCACGGCACACTGCGGGCAAACTTGTCTTCAAGCCAAACCAGTTGTTTGAATTGCCATGGCCCCGCGCACCCGACAGCCTTGCAACGTACACCGGGAAGCAAAACCTATGAGGCTTTGACACACCCCCCCCTTTTGGAAGCTTCTCGCTAAGGAATTGAGGAAACGCCCATGACACTACGTTTGCCCGCTTTGTTTAGTGGACTTGGCTTTTTGCTGACGTTTTGGTTTGTCTTCAACCTGCACTCGCCCATGGCTTTGGCGCTGTTTACTTTTGTGGCGCAACCGTGCTTCCTGGTGGGTTTTGTCCTCTGGTTGGTACGCGTGAAGACGGACTTAAAGCAAAAAGAAGTGCTATAAGCAGCCCGGCCCCCCAGGAGACACCCCCTCCGGTTGTCGTTGACAACCCCGCTTCTCCTACGCCAAAACCTCTCAATGCCTCAAAAAACCTTCTCCACCACACCCTCTGCTTCTTCACCCTCTGCTTCTTCGGACATACCCGCTTGCGGCGAGGCCGCTTTTTTCGGCCACCCTCACTTGCACCCGCATGGCCAGGCCCCCACCTCCCTCCCCTTGCGCCATGACTGGCGCCTCGAGGAAATATGCACCCTGCACAACCTGCCCCTCATGGACTTGGTTTTTGAGGCCATGTCCATACACCGCGCTGTGTTTGGCCCCGGGCACGCCGTCCAACTGTGCAGCCTGCTCTCCATTAAAACCGGCGGCTGCCCCGAGGACTGCGCCTATTGCTCCCAGTCCATACGCCACGCCGGCGCACTCCCTGTGCAAAAACTCATGCCGCTGGAAGAAGTCCTCGAGGCCGCCCGCAAAGCCAAAAAAGCAGGGGCCACCCGCTTTTGTATGGGGGCCGCCTGGAGGGAGGTGAGGGAGGGCGCCGCCTTCGAGTCCGTCCTCGAAATGGTTCGCCAAATAGGCCGCCTGGGCCTCGAGGTTTGCGCTACCCTCGGTATGCTGACGGCCTCCCAGGCTCAACGCCTCAAAGAGGCCGGCCTCCACGCCTATAACCATAACCTGGACACCTCCGCGGAGTTTTATGCCAACATTGTCTCCACCCGCAGCTATGAGGAGCGCCTGCAAACCTTGGGGCATATACGCCAGGCCGGCATACACGTCTGCTGCGGCGGTATTTTGGGCTTGGGGGAAAGTGTTGAGGACAGGTGCAAACTGCTGCAAACTCTGGCCAACCAACCCCAACACCCGGAGTCCGTCCCGGTCAACGCCCTCCTCTCCCTCCCGGGTACCCCACTGGAGGGCCTGCCCCCACCGGACGCCTTCGCTATGCTGCGCTTCATTGCAACAGCGCGTATACTCATGCCGGAGGCCAAAATACGCATGGCGGCGGGCCGCTCCAACATGTCCATGGAGGCACAGGCCCTCTGCATGCTGGCCGGAGCCAACTCCCTCTTCTTCTGCGAGCAACTGCTGACAGCACCCAACAGCCCCGCCGAAGCGGACTTGGCCTTGCTTTCAAAGCTGGGCGCCACCCCTATGGTGGGGTAACACCCGGTGGGTTGTCAGGGGGGGGGTTGTTTCAGAGCCCCAGGGACCTTTGGGCGGTTTCCACGTCTTCTTTGCCGACAATGCCGTCGTGGCCAAGCTGGCTGGCGCGCCTCATATCCTGGTCGCTCGCAGCAGCAACCTCAAGGAAGCGGAACATTTCCGGGTGGTCGCGGAAAAACCGGCAGGCGTCGCGCAGCTCCGGGGGAAAATCCCTTCTGTCCATGCCCGCCATAATGTCTTCCATGCGAATTCTGCCGTCCTGTCCACCCTTCCCATTGGCAGTGTCGAGCAAGTCAAAATTCTCAGGAATAGCAAGCTGGGCGATGGCCTCCTCATAGCCCAGCGGATAGTGGCTTAAATGCCCCTGGGGATTCGCCCACTTTCTCCACCACCACCGCCACCGCCGTATTCCTGTCTGCTTTGCTGATGACGTCGTCGGCCTTGCCGTTCGCTGCCGTGTCAATCTGCCGGAAGGCATAGGGGTGTTCATAGAGAAACTGGCATGTTTCTGAGACCAATTCTCTCTCTGCGAAGCCGCATATAGTTCTTCCCTGCTGATTTTGCCGTCTTTGCTTTGGTCAATGAGGTCAAAATGCTTGTCAACTTGCTCGAGGGCCTCCCTATAGTCCGCACAGTCAAAGGTCCCGGCCCCACGAGGTAGTGTTCCAAGACTACCATTCCAACCCATCGCTTCCCGGATTTTCCCCCTCCGGAGAAGCCACCCTCAACACCCCATTCTCAAATCCATCTCTCGTCGGCTGCGGCCTGGGCCTGGCAACATGAACGGTCTCCACTAAGCCCCCACGCCCCGAATGTTTTTCTTCACATTGTCGCCAAAAGAGCATCATTGCTTACATTATCTTCTTTTTGTCTGCAAAGTTGCTAAGGCGGTGTGAGAAAGTTTGTATTTTTTTGGGGTAAGCCTAACGCTGGGCGACAATGTGAACGTCTCCAAAACAACCCACCGCCTTCCGAGAGACGGTGAAAACGCACTCCCCCTCTTGCTTCCAGCCCCAGGCAACCAACAGCTGCTCTGAATAAAACAGCTTGCCCCAATCCTCCGCCATAACGGTACCGTCATAACGAAAGCAATGCACCTTGCGCGTCTTGCGACTGCATACCCCCCCAACAACAGTTTTCGCAGACAGGTTGCTCCCATGTCTGGCGATAAAAAAAAGCTTCCATAGCACGCCCACAGACAGCCCCATAAAAAAAGGCCCAACCATAGGGAGAGTCCTTTGTCGAAAAAGAATTGCGCCGGGCATTCCAAAAAAGTGGAATTCATTTGGATGACCGAGTGTTGAAACCAGGGTGGGCACGAGCTGCGTTTTCTTGCTGGAGTTGGCGTTCCACCTCAGCTCCAGCGGGCGGTTGACCGAATATTTGCATATGGGGGAAGTGAAACGTTTCATTGTTTGCCGTTTCCTCCAATATGGCCAAACCGAGGAGGTGCTGGGCACATGTTCGGCTTGGAAAGAGCGGAGTAGAAGGACTGGGTGGCATCATTCGTTTTTCTACTGGGTGAGGAAGCAAGTGCGCAGTCTTTTCACACTCCCTCTCGTTGTGTCACCCCTAGCAAAAGTGCTAGTTGCTGTCTGTCGCTGTTATGTAGTGCCGTTGTGTTGCCGTCAAAATGCCCAGCTCCTCCCCTCTGGGGCAACAGGAGCACTCCCCTGTTTTATATTAAGGAGGTTTGAAATGTCCGAACTTGAAAAACGCATCCGCGACAAAAGCTTGCTGTCCAAAGTCATGAAGGCCGAAGACACCATCCCCTTCTTCAAGGCGGCCGCCTCGGCCCCTATGAATCTCGGCTGGTCCGGGTTTACGCCGGTGGGCTACCCCAAAATGGTGCCCATCGCTATTGCGGACCATGTCGAAAAAAACGGCCTGCAAGGCAAATGGAAATTCAACCTCTTCATCGGCGCCTCCGTCGGCGCGGAGACGGAGGACAGGTGGGCCGCGTTGGACCTTATTGACAGGCGTTGGCCCTACCAAACCGGCAAAAACATCGCCCAAGGCATCAACAGCGGCAAAATCCGCATGGGCGACAAACACCTGTCCATGTTCGCGCAGGACTTGTGCTACGGCTTTTATACGCCTGAAAAAAACGGAAGGCTTGACATTGCGTTAATTGAGGCTTCGGCCATTACGGAGGAGGGCAACATTGTGCTTGCAGGCTCCGTCGGCGCCGCGCCTGAAATTATTGCCGTCGCCGACAAAATTATTGTCGAAATTAACACCAGCCTCCCCTCCTTTGAGGGCATGCACGACATTTGGATGACGGAGCTTCCCCCCAACAAACGCCCCATCCCCATTGTGGATGTACGCCAACGCGTCGGCACTCCCTGGGTGCCCACCGACAAGTCCAAAATTGTCGCCATCGTCGAAAGCAACAGGCCCGACAACGGCCGCGCCCTGCGTGGCACGGACGAGCAGTCCCAGGCCATTGCGGACCATATTGTCGACTTCTTCCTCGCTGAGGTGAAGGCCGGCCGCTTGCCCAAAAACCTCTTCCCTCTGCAGTCCGGCGTGGGCTCCATCGCCAACGCCGTCGTGGGCGGTTTGACACAGTCGCCTTTCGAGGACTTGGTTGTCTTCACCGAGGTGCTGCAGGACACCTTCCTGCCCTTCCTGGACTCGGGCAAATGCAAATGCATCAACTGCACCTCCCTCTCCCTCTCCAAAGAGGGCTTCGTCGAGTGGTGGGCGAAATTCGACAAATATAAAAACATGGTGCTGCTGCGCCCCCAACAGGTTTCCAACAACCCTGAAGTCATCCGCCGCCTGGGCGTCATCGGCATGAATACGCCGCTGGAGTTTGACATGTATGCACACGCCAACTCCACTCTGGCCGGTGGAACCAAAATGCTCAACGGCATCGGCGGCTCCGGAGACTTTCTGCGCAACACCTATTTGAGCATCATGCACTGCCCCTCCGTTCGCCCCTCCAAAAACGACGAGCTTGGCATCAGCTGCGTTGTGCCCAAAGTGCCCCATGTGGACCATACGGAGCATGACTTGGACGTCGTCGTCACAGAGCAGGGCCTTGCCGACTTGCGCGGACTTGCTCCGAAGGACCGTGCACGCGTCATCATCCAAAAGTGCGTGCACCCCGCCTACCGCGACTACCTCAAGGACTATTTGGAGCGCGCTGAAAAAGCCACAAACTACCACCATGAGCCACAACTGCTGGACGAGTGCTATAAAATGCACCTGGCCTTGGCCAAAAACGGCAGCATGCGCTTTTGGAACAGCTGAAAAAAGGGCGGCCACAACCTGCCGCCCTTCTTTTCTCCTTAGGCCACGAAAAAAAATTTGGGGCAACCACCGGGTAGAAGGCCTCAAAAAAACACCCGCAAACAAAAAAGAAAATACTTCGCTGCTTTTTAGGCCTGTGTGTAAGCTGTCCTGAGGAATACAACGTGGACACAAACAAGCCAAACAAACATATTGTCGTCATTTCAGGAATGTCAGGCTCCGGAAAATCCACAGCCATCAGCGCTTTGGAAGACATGGGCTATTTCTGCATGGACAATTTGCCTTCGCCACTTCTGCCCAACGCTGTCTTGCTGACGGAAGCGGCCAAGGAAATACGTCCGCTTGCATTTGTTGTCGACGTCCGCGAAGGCCCCTTCCTCGAGCGCGCCCCCGAAGTTTTTGAAACCCTCTCCGCCTCAGGGAGAAATGTCGACATCCTCTTCTTGGAGTCCTCAGACGAAGTCCTGTTGCGCCGCTATTCAGAAACACGCCGTAAACACCCTCTCGCTATGGACTTGCGCCTGCATGAGGGTATTTTGCGCGAGCGCAAAAAACTCTCATGGCTTAAAAGCCGCGCCACTTTCCATATCGACACCAGCAGCTTCACTGTGCATGAGTTGAAAAACACTTTGAGGCGCATGTTCTCTGAGACAACCCCTTCAAGCTTTGTCCTCAACTTCGTGTCATTCGGGTTTCGCTTCGGACTCCCAACTCAGGCAGACTTGGTTTTTGATGTGCGCTTTTTGAAAAACCCACACTTCGTCCCTGAGTTGCGCCCCCTCACAGGAAGAGACTCGCGTGTCTCCAATTATGTCTTCGACAATGAGGAAGCCCAAACCTATTTCCAGCTTCTGAAAAACTTCCTCGAGTACATGCTTCCCAAATATGCCAATGAAGGCAAGTCCTATGTCACCATCTGCGTTGGGTGTACCGGAGGAAAACACCGCTCCGTCGCTATCTCCCAGGCGCTTTTCAACACCTTCAAAGACGGTCCTTGGACAACACACCTCTGGGACAGAGACATCTCCCGCAATGAGCCTTCTTCCCTCTGCCCTCCCCCCTAGGGGTTGCTCCTCAAAAACAACTCCAATTCCTCCAAAGAAGCAACACTGTGCTTCTCAACAGCAAAACCTTCGGGCGCCTGAAACAAAAAATGCTCGTTGCTGACGGCCTCTTGCACAAAAAACAACCCTATCTTCTGCGGCCCAAGCACCTCTCCTCCTTGCTTGGCCATAACCAACGTCGGAAAACATAACCCGCCCCCAGGCAGACAATGCTCCTCCTGCATGACAAACTCCATCTGCCGCCCCTCTACCCAAACCTCCTTCTTCAAAAAATCAAACGAAGGCCACCGCACAACATATGCTGTGGTTACTTCTTCACTTAAACGGTTCTCTAAACGCAAAATGCGACTCGTGCCTTGGGGCTCCAACCAACTCTGCTTCAACTCCTTGGGCATCACCTTGGGCAACTGAAAACCTTCCGGTATAAAAACACCTAAAAGCTTTGATAACGCCAGCTTGCGCTCCGCTGCCGGAAGCTTCAGGCTGAGGACTCTCAACTTCTTCGTGGACGCTTCAAGACGGTAATAATTGCGTCCGTCAAAACCCAAACTCAACTTCCGCGGCTGCTCTATCTCCACACGAATAAGCTCAGGCGCACGAAAAATAACGGTGTGCTCTATTGCCCCACCCTCCTCCTCTGTGTGTACCTGAATTGAAAAAGAAGAGAGCGCCTTCTCCCGCGCTTCCATCTTCTGCAAAATTTCACTCGAGCTGAGAAACGTCGACTCCTTCTTGCATGCAATGACACACAAAAACCCGCATGTAACCCACGCCTTCCAAGACATAAAAACGCTTCCTTCCTTCCGTGCTTGGCCTGCAAAAAAGCCCCTCTAGTCAAAGAGAGGCTTTGGTTTGCTTTGTTAAGCCCGGTGAGCTTATTCGGCGGACATACCCGCAGACGCTGATTTGACGGCAACACCCACAGCTCCTGAGCTGGGCATCCCCATCAAAATTGCAGACAATCCCCAAAAACCACTGCGGGGGCTCGTTTGGGCACTCTTCAGGTCAACCTTGTTGGCTCCCATGGCTTTGGCTTCCGAAACCAACAACTTCACCACTTCATCCAAATTGCTCTCAACCACCGTCACAGAATGCCAGAAAAATGTCCAACCCAAGGAGGAAGCTTGAATGACGGCAACTGGCTCGCCTCCATTGGCTACAATGTCCTTAATTTCCTCTGTCCCAACAACAGTGGACTCAACACTCGTGCAGGCCAACAAAGCCGCTCCAACAACAGCTGCTAAAAAATATTTCATAAACAACTGACTCCTAGTTCGAATTTAAACAACACTTACAACACTTACAGCAAAATCTCGGCCCTTTTGCTCCCACCCTCTTCACCTCCATTTTCCCCCCTCAAAAAAACAAAATGCTCCAAAAATACAACTGCTTCGAAATAGACAACTCTCATCCCAAAAAAGATGAGATAAAATTTTGCGTCAGACTTAGCCCCACATCTACTTTAGGTCAAACAGAAATCTATGCCTCCCCAAGTTCATTCAAACCATCCTCCTAATCTCGTTGACTTTTTTTCAAAAGAGGGCCTGCTCGCCCAGGCTTGGCCGGGCTTCCGTTTCCGAAAAACTCAACAAACACTGTCTGCCGCTATAGCCCATACATTTCAAAACAAGCGTTGGCTGTTGGCTGAATCCGGTACCGGTACAGGCAAAACACTTGCCTACCTCGTACCCGCTTTGCTCGCCTCAAAACGCATCGTCATCGCCACCTCCACCCGCACTTTGCAGGAGCAACTGTTTTTCCGGGACATGGCCATGCTCGAAAGCTTGTTGCCCCAAAAACCCTCCACAGCACTCCTCAAAGGACGGCGAAATTATTTGTGCCTCCTGCGCTTTGAGCAATACCAAGCACGACACCTTGCAACACAACCAACCCCTTCACTGCCATATGCCTTCCACTCCCAACTCTGCCTCTGGGCAGAGCAAACCGAAACAGGAGAGCGCTCTGAAATTGAAATGCCTGACAACTGGCCCCTCTGGGAGCAGCTTTCTGCTGGAGAAGAAAATTGCCTGGGCCATGAGTGCCCACTCAAAGAAAACTGCTTCCTGTCCCGCGCTCGAAAAAGAGCGGAGCGCGCCCAACTTATTGTTGTCAACCATGCCCTGCTGTTCGCGGACCTCGCACTCAAAGCAAGGCTTGGAGACAAGGCTTTTTTCATCCTCCCGGAGTATGAGGCCTTGGTTGTCGACGAAGCGCATGACATGGAGGCTGCTGCAACCGAAAACTTCGTCTTTTGCCTCTCCAACCGCGAGCTGGAGCAACTTTCCAGAGACATTCTGCGCACAGCCACCCGTGAGGGTGAGCCTTGGGGCTCCTTGGGCGCTCACTTGGCTTCTGCCTCAAATGCGTTTTTCGCACCCTGGGTGGAGCATGCACATACTCAACAACAAATAAAACTCACCCCAGAGGACTTGTCTCGCGGCGAAACCTTGTTCCAAACACTCAAAGCCTTGGGCAGCCTCTGTAGCGAAACCAAAAATGAAGACAAAACCAACGCCTCTATGCAACTCCTGGCCCGGCGAATTGCTTGGGCGGAGCACAACTGGAATGGCTTGGCCTTCGCAGAAAATTATGTGCGCTGGGCACAACAACGCGGCCCCCATTGGCTCGCTAAGGCCGCCCCCATTGACGTTGGGCCCCTCTTGCAACAAAACCTCTATTCGCGCATCCATACGGGCGTCCTCACTTCCGCAACCCTCACCACCGGCCAACATACCAACTTCGCCTATGTGGCCCAACGCCTGGGCTTTCAAGAGGACAGTTGGGACAGCTTGCAGCTGCCCTCCCCGTTTGACTACTCAAAACAGGCCGCCCTCTATTTGCCCGCCCATATGCCACCCCCCGACTCCCCTGCCTTCCCCCAAGCCCTCGCCAATGAGCTTTGCGCCCTCATCTCCCTCTTCGGCGGACGTACCCTCGCTTTGTTTACGAGCCTTCGCCAAATGCAACAAAGCTATGAGTATCTGGCCCCCAAACTCTCTGTCCCTGCCCTCCTGCAAGGAAGTAGGCCTCGCCAAGCTTTGCTCGAAGCCTTTGTCCAAACACCTTCTGTCTTGTTCGGCTCCCATAGCTTCTGGGAGGGCGTGGATATTCCCGGCGAAGCACTGCGCCTTGTCACCATCGACAAAATCCCCTTCGCCGTGCCTACAGAGCCTCTCACCGAAGCCCGCCTCAATGCCCTCAAAAACCGCCGCCTCAACCCCTTCTCCTCCTACCAACTCCCCCTGGCTGCCCTTCGCCTGAAACAGGGTTTCGGTAGACTTATTCGAAATTCTGATGATTGTGGAGTGGTTGCGCTTTTTGACTCACGTTTGAAAACAAAAAATTATGGAGAATACTTGCTTTCTTCTCTGCCTCGGGCAAAACAACTCTCTACGTGGATGGAGGTTAAACATTTTCATGAGGACAAGGCCGGTTCCACTGCCTAGGCACTCCCAAATGCTTTTTTTTTTGCTTTTCAGCTCAAGAATAATATTCTATCCCAGGCATATGAATAACATTTTGTCCCAGCCATATTATACGCTGGCCGTGGTCGTCTGAATTCGGAGGAACGAAAGGGTTGCCACTTCCATAACGTCTCACCAAAAAGACTCGTTTGATTGAAAGGAACTTATGAAACAGCTTCTAGGGTTATTGGTCGCGATGCCTCTCATCGCATGGGCAAATCCTGATATGGCGGCTGAAACGACAGCTGCTCCCGCTCCTGCTCCCAAAAAAGCAGCAGCACCTTATACTTTGCCTTTCCACCTGCGCCCCATCTCCGCAGGTAATGTGGTGCGCCTCGACAACGTCCTCGCCCTCTATAATGCCACAGAATCCACCGTCCCAGCCGCCGTCCCCCACCGCAAACACATGAAGGAAGTTTCTATCCTGAATGCGGGCTATACCTTCGCCCCGGACTTCGGCATTTTGGCGCGCATCGGTATCGCAAACAACTTCCCCAAAAAAGAGGGGGATGACCCAAGCGTTGCAAAACCAAAAAATGGCACCGCCCTCACCAACGGCCTCCTGTTCTTCACCTATACGCCCCGGTTTCTCGGCGGTGACTTGCGCACAGCCTTCTATTTGGGTGTCACAGCCCCCATTGGCTCCGGCGGCGGAAACAATGGCAGTCAAACCGCAAGGGGCCTCAACGCCAACAGTGGGCTTGTCCGCTCCAGCATGGACGGCGCTCTGTTCCTCGTGAATGACATGGCCATCATCCCAGGTGTCGACGTCGCCTATGTCGCGCATGGGTTGACGGTACAACTCGAGCTTACCTATTTGGAAATTTTCCGCGTCCGCGGCAACGAGGTGCAAACAGAGGTGGCCAAACGCAACTTCGTGGGCGGCCTCTTTGTCGGCTATTCCATCATTCCCCAACTGGCTGCAGGTGTGGAGCTTCGCTATCAACGCTGGCTCAAACCACCTCATGGCATCCGAGACAATCTGGACAGCGGTGTCGAAGCCCGGGAAGACATTGGAAACCTGCAAATGCACAACATGACGATTGCTCTGGGCTTTCGCGGTAACTTCAAAATCGGCGAAAATACTTTCTTCAGGCCTGCCATCTCCTATGCCATGGGCATTGCGGGACAAATCGCCGACCAAAAATATCACCTCATCCAACTGGACTTGCCGTTCGCACTCTAAAATGTCCGCACAATATAGAAAAAACCAGCCACCCAAGGTCGGCTGGTTTTTTTTTGTTCCCTCTTGTTATNCCCCCCCCCTAAAGCTCGTGGCTCATCAGCAACCTCAACTTGCCACTCTTCTTGCTGCTTTGGGCCCCCACCGTCATAAACCCCGCCTTGCGTACAAACGCCACCACATCCTCATCCGACGGGTCTACCCTCAATATGAGACTCTTGCGGGACATCCCCAAGGCAACATGGTAGGCTTGCTTCAACAAAGAGGCCCCCACCCCTCGCCTCCTGTGCTCCGGCTTCACAACAAGGTGACGCAAAAATGCAGCCCCCCGCACCGGGCCATTGGGCTCTATGGTTACAAAACCCAAAACCTGCCCGTCAGCACGCACAACCTGTATCCGCTCCCTTAGGCGTATGAATTTTTCCAGCGTCTCTTGCGGCTTCACATCCTCAAAAGGAATGTTGGCAGCATAAAGCCGCGCCAAACCAGGCAATTCCTCGTCGGTCGGCAAACCAAACCTCCATGCCGGCAAACTTTCTCCACCCTTCTCCACACCTGGCGTTGCAGCAAGGTTCTCCGGAATTGCATCTTGTGGGTTCGTCGTCATCTCCATCCTTCCACCTCCTTGTTGAATAGCATATAACAGCGCCCAAGCTCAGGCTTGTGTGTCGCTTTATTGTGGTATAGTCCAAACGCTTCAAACATATCTCCTCCTCTCCTCCTTCTTCCAACGGCGTCGTGCAACTCAATCACGAGAAAAGAGAATTGACGATAAAAATCGTCTACTATGGCCCTGGTCTCTCGGGAAAAACCACCAATTTGCAAGTCATCCACTCCCGCGCCAAACCCTCCGTACGCGGCCAACTCCTCTGTATCCCCACGCATGATGACCGTACGCTTTTTTTCGACCTCCTCCCCGTCTACTTCCAAAGCAAATCCGGCATTAAAATAAAAATTAAACTCTTCACCGTCCCTGGCCAAACCATCCATAACTCCACCCGGCGAATCGTCCTCCAAGGAAGCGATGCCATCGCCTTCATCGCTGACAGCCGCCACCAAGCCGCTACCGAAAACAATGCCTATTGGAAAAATATGCAACAAAACATGCTCGAGGTCGGCTTGGACCCCGAAACAATTCCCATCGTTATCCAATTCAATAAACGTGACTTGCCTGATACCCAAACAGATGAAGAGCTGGAATTGGCGCGTACACGCGGAAAAGAGCCCGTTATCGGCGCCATCGCTATCCAAGGAATCGGCGTCCTCGAAACCTTGCTCGCTGTCTTGCAATCCGCCTATAGAAGCTTGGACGCCCGCTCCAATATCTCCCTTAACCTCAATATTAGCGAAACAGAATTCCTTGGCAAAATATTTGCCCAAATAGACACCTCCTTCACCTCCCTCAAATTCTAGGCCGCACCAAATCCACCATGGCGTCCGAGTCTGTACTCGATAAAAAACTCTCTCTTAAAGATCTGGTCAGCAGCGAAGCCCTCTCCCATATGGCTCGAGAATTTGCTGAATTGCATAATATCGGTATTCGTATATTCGACGAAGAAGGACAAAACCTCGCAGATGCCACAACGGACAGCGGCGAGTTCTGCTCCGCTGTCTTCGCTATACCTTCGGGCCGCCAGGCTTGCTCCTCCGCCGTCTCCCGCCTCACCAACGGCCCCCTCCTCCCTGACGAGAATACATCCCCTCTCCTGCCGGAAATACCTTCCCCTACGCCCCCTCTCGCCTTCTCTTGCCACACAGGCCTGCGCTACCTCCTCCTCCCCATCTCCATCGACGGAGACGTCTTGGGCCGAATCGTCTTCGGCCCCTTCTTGCCTGAACAACTCGCCCACCGCCACTCAGACAAAGAATTTCACCTGGACGGAGACTTGGCCCAACTCACCAAACTCTTTGGAAAAATAGAGACAGCCTCTGAGCCCAAACTCCTGCGCATCCTCCTCCACTTCTCCTCCATCCTCCGCTTGCTCATCTCCTCAGGACAACGCGCCTTCTTCGCTTCCTCCATGCACGTGGAAACCACGTTGGAACATGCTCGAGAGCTCGAAAACCAAAACCATAAACTCCTCCAAATGAATGAGCAATTGCGCGAGTTGGATCGCCTCAAATCTTCCTTCCTCGCAACCGTCAGCCATGAGTTGCGAACACCTCTGACTTCCATCCTCGGCTATTCCGAAATGCTCTCGGATGGCTTGGCCGGCCCTATGAATATGGAGCAGTCCGAATATGTCGCCACCATCTTGGAGCGCAGCCAGTCATTGCTTGGGTTGATTTCTTCTATGTTGGATATTACCCAAATTGAAGCCGGAAAAGTCCATATGAATTTTGAGCCCATCTCCTTGGGCGAATTGGTGCGCGTCTCTCTGGCCAGCGTACGCCCATGGGTGGCTAAAAAGAAAATTATGCTTACGGCCCACCTCCCTGCTGACTCCAACGCCGTCGGCGATAAGGAACGTTTGAAACAGGTGCTCATCAACCTCTTAACCAATGCCATTAAGTTTACGCTGCCTCAGGGAAAAATTTCCGTCGTCCTCACTGAAAAAGAATACCAATCCGAGTTGAAAGCTCCAGGCTATCGCTTGTGGGTTGAAGACACTGGCATCGGCATCCCAAAAGACCAACTCGACAACGTGTTCCGTAGCTTCTTCCAAGTCGACTCCAGCTCTACACGTGAATTCGGCGGCACAGGACTCGGCCTGGCCATCGTCAAAGGCTTCGTCGAAGGCCACGGCGGGGTGGTTCGCGTGCTCAGCGACTCCAACCAAGGCTCCCGCTTCACCCTCGTCTTGCCCGCCGTCCCCCCTCATGAAGAAATGGAAATCCCCCCCCCTGTCAGCATCTCCTCCCTCTCAGAGCGCTTCTAGTTTGAAAAGTGAATCCCCCCCACCTCATAGCACAAAGCCGCCTGCATACTTTCGCCTGGTACCAACTGCTTGAGGCTACCCGCCGACGCCTCCTCCTCTATGCCCTCCTCTGGCACACAACCCTCACCCTCTCCTTCGCTACCACCACCACCCTCGCCGCCGCCCTCCTCGCCCACCTCCATGTCTTCTCCGCCTGGGCCCTGCTTGGCTCCTCTGCCCTCCTCCTCGCCACTGCCCTCTCTTGGAGCCTTGTCCATACTTATAAAACTTCAACACATGCACATGCCGCACGCCTCCTGGCCTCGCGCTTCCCCTCCTTTAACTTGGACTTCCTGTGCGCCTGGGAATTGGCCCTCCCCTCCTCCTCTCCTGTACAACCCCTGCAAAACTCCCCCACCCTCGTCCACGCCTTCTGGGAAAACCTCGAAAAACGCCTCCAACAAAATGCACCCCTGCTCCCCCCCAACAAACCCTTGCCCCCCCGGGGACTGCTCTGCCTCGGCGTCTCCCTTGGACTCTCCTGCTTCATCAGCACCTGCTTCTTCCCCACTTGGAAAACAGGCCTGGAAAAAATGCAAACCCTATGGACAGCTTCTGAAATAGAGACGAAAGAGGCCCTCGCCGGAGAATTCCGGCTCCACTATGGCTTCCCAAGTTATACGGGGCTTGCAGAGCGGGTGGTGCAAAACAACAACGGCGAAATCAGCACCCTCTATGGCACCACCATCACCTGGGAGGCCAGGGCTTCTCGCAAAGTACAAAAAGCTCGCCTGCTTATTAACGGCAACCCCCTCCCCCTTAAGGTGGACAAAAACCGAATGCTGCGCGGCCGTTGGGTGGCCTCCTCCAGCGGTGGTTACCAAATTGAGTTTTTAGGCCGAGGCAAAGTGCTTGCCCAAAGCCCCCCCCTCCCCCTCCACGTCGCAATGGACAACCCCCCCAATGTACGCCTCCTCTCCCCTGAAAGCCCCTTCGGCCTCCCCCCAGAGGAAAACCTCCTCCTCCTGCGCTTTGAGGCAAATGACGACTATGGCCTCCACTCCCTAGAGTTGCGTTATTCCGTCGACAACCAGCCCGTTGAAACTTTGCCCCTCCCTCTTCCCCCCTCCCCCTCCCGCTTTGTACAAACAGAATTTTTGTGGGACTTGGGCCCCCTGGCTTTGTTGCCCGGCCAAACCGTCCACTACTCGCTGGTGGCCAGGGACAATGACGCCGAAGCCGGCAACAAAGAGGGCTTGTCCCAAACCCAAGTCGTCCAAAAATTCAGCCAGGCCGTGCACCAAAAAATGGCTATGGACAAAACCCGCCACGCCTGGAAACAACTCCTCGCCCATACGGCAAACCGCATCGAAAGCGGTGAAATGTCCCCACCCCCCTCCTCCCTCAAACCCTCTACTGCAAAAAAAATGTTGGAGGAGCAGGCCATGGAGGTTGCCGCAGAGTTGGAGTTGGCCTCCAAAAACATTCTGCAAGACGAGCAGGCCCCCAAAACCCTGGCCGCCGCCTTTGGAAATGCCGCACAAAACCTCAGGCGCATGGCCAATAACACAACAAAAGCACGACAAAAATCCCAGGCTACCCAAAACCCGGAATTCCTCGCAAAAGCCGTCTCAGCAGAAGTCTCCAGCGCGGAGCACCACCTCCTCTATTTGGAGGACTTGCTGGGCCAATTCCGCTTGGAGGCCATTGCTGAGTTTGAAAAACTTTTGAAGTCCCACTTGGCGGAGCTCCAAACACTGCTGTCCCAACACGCGCTTGCTACAAAGCCTGAGCAAAAAGCCGCTTTGTTTTCCCAAATTCAAAAACTGAAAACCCGTGTTTTGGACTTGTTTGGACGCATTGCTGAAATGTCCAATACGGAAGAAAATGCAGACGCTGAAGCAGCCGACTGGAGTGCGCAGTTTCAGGAAAACGCCCAGCACGCCATGGCCTCCCTTGAAACCGCCCTCTCCGAGGGACATATGGAAGAGGCCCTCCGCCAAACCGAGTCCATGTTGGGCCAACTTGACAGCCCCTTGAGTGAAGAAACCCTCCCACCCCAATATGCAAAAACCAACACGGCACTTGCAGAAGAGTTTGAAAATTTTCGCCAAGCCCTTGAGTCCGTCCTGGCGGAGCAGGAAACCCTGCGCAACAAAACACAAACCCTGCAGGAGCAGCAACGCAAAAAAACAGCCAGAGAGTTTGCTCAAAAAAACCAGGCTGCACGCCCAGAGTTGAGTGCTCGCTTGGAAGAGTTGCGCTCCCAACTCAAAAACCTCAACCTGGAGCGCATGAGTGTGTATGAGCAAAACCTGCGCGAAAACGCACTCAAGGATTTGGAGATGATGAAGTCCGCACTCTCCTCCAACGAGGCCTCCTTGGCTTCTGAAATTGCCAGAGAGTTTGTGCAAAAAACCGACGCATTGGCCACTGCGGGCAAAAACCAAGAGTCCTTGGACCGCATGCTGGGCAACTCCCCTGAAGAGCGCCAACGCTCCAAAGAAACCAAAGAGGCCAGCCTCGAGGGCGCTGAAAAAGCCAGGGACTTTGAGGACCGCCTGCGCAGCCTCTTTGGCCACAAAAGCGGTGTCGCCGCTGAAGCGGATACCACAAGCTTCGCCCAACCTGTCAGTGAGCAAGAAGCCCTGGGCAAACGCATGCGTGAGGTGCAACGCCAAATGGAGGAGCTCTCAGAGAAAGCCCCTCTGTTTGACGAAGAAGCCAAAAACAACATGGAAACCGTGGCTCGCCACATGGAAAAAGCCGCCAGCCGCCTGCGCCTGGGCAATGCCCAAGAAGGCCAAAGCGAGCAAACCCAAGCCACCCAAGGCCTGCAAACTCTCAAAAAACAACTCCAAGCCGGCGGCATGGCCAAAACCTCCATGCCGCTGCCCTCCACCTCCGGAGGCCTCGGCCATGGCACGGGCCCCAACCCCAGACGGCTTGTACTCCCCAAAGAGGCCACCGCCCAACCCCACTTCCGCAAAGAGTTGCTGGAAACCATGCGCCAAGGCGTTCCCGAAGGTTATGTGGAGCCGGTACGGCGCTATTATGAGGAGCTTGTCAAATGAAGCGCCTCCTTCGCTTGACATGCCTCCTCTCCCTCCCCCTCGCGGCTATGCCTCCACCCCCTCCCCATGGGGACAACCTCTTGGACTCGCTGACAGAGTCCATTGAGAAAGCACTCCATGCCTGGGACTTGGACGAAGCACGCCTCCTCATGCTGCAGGTGGAGCAACTGAATTTGCACGGCCTTGCACTGCTGCATTATGTGCAGGGACGTATGGCCTTCCAACTGGGCCTCTATGAGGAAGCCGCTACGGAGTTTGTGTTGGCAGGCCAGGAGGACGTGCCCAACAGCTTTTTGCGCCTGGCCAAAACAGCCCAACGCTTTTTGAAAACCACCCAACGTTTTGAGAGTGCACATTTTGTCCTCTTCCTCCCTGAAGGCAAACACGCCGCTTTGGCCGCTTATGCGCTGGACACGCTGGAGTCCCAATATGAGGCCATACGGGTGGAATTGGGCTTTGCACCCAGAGAAAAATTGCGCGTGGAAATGGCAAACACCGCCTATGTCTCCGCTGGGCTTGCGGGGGTGCCTCTGGAAAAATGGCTGAATTCCAACATGACAGGTTTTTGTGCCTTCGGGAAAATGGTGGTGCTTTCTCCCAATATACACGGCAACTTTGAGTGGCAAAATAACCTCGCACGGGAATATGTACGCTTTGCCGTCATTCGGCAAACCCGGGGCCGGGCCCCCCCATGGCTGGAAGAAGCCCTCGCCTCCTATTTGCAAACCCGGTGGAATAGGCCACCACCTCCACCCCTCCCCCAAGTGGACTGGACTGCCCTCCAAAAACACATACGCGCCTCCCGCACCCTCCTCCTTGAAAAACCTTCCCCCCCGGCCTCTCAACTGGCCCTCGCCGAGGGCTTCTTATTCGCGGAATATTTGAAAAACCAACTCGGCCCCAATGCCTTCCCCCTCCTCCTGCAAAAACTCTCCCTGCACGGCGACGCAGGGCGCGCCATTGCGGAGCTTTCAGGCGTCTCTTGGACAAAATGGAAACAAACACTGCGCAACAGGGTGCTTTCCCGCCACTTCCCCAGGGGCCCTCCCTCCCCCTCCTCTGGGAAAAACCCCCCTGGCCCTAGGCTGCTGCATGCCTTACGCCTGGCCAAACTTTATGCCAGCCAACAACATTATGAGGCTGCCGCCCACCACTATGCCAAAGCCTGGGCCTTGGGTGGACAGGGCCAAGTCTCGGCAGCACAAGCTTATGTGCAAGTGCTGCTCGCGCTCTCGCGCTTTGAGGAGGCTGAGCGCGTGTTGGCAATCAGCTTGGAGGCGTCGGCACCTGCCTCTGTCTGGCTTAGTTTGGGCAAGCTGCGCCTCTTTCAGTCCCAATGGGCCAAAGCCCAACAGGCCTTTGAGCGTGCACTGGCGCAAAACCCCTTCTCGCCTGAGGTGCACCTGGGCCTCTATGTCGCAGCCCAAGCGCAAAATAACCCCCCACTGGCTCAACGGGCAAAAGAAGCTGCGGCTATTTTGTTACAAACTTCCCCCGAGGCCATTGTGGACATGGCCCACACCTTCTCCTCCCCAGAGGAAATGAGGGGGGTGCCCTCCGGGCGGGGCTCTGTTGCCAACTGACAATGTTTTTTTGGGCCTGCGGCCCGGGCTTTTTTTTAAGGGTTCTTTCTGCCCTTCGGGCGGGGTTTATTTAACTGACAATGTTTTTATGGGCCATGCGGCCCGAGCTTTTTTTTGAAAGGGTTCTTTCTGCCCTCCGGGCGGGGTTTATTTAACTGAGAATGTTTTTATGGGCCATGCGGCCCGGCTTTCTTCGCCCTCCGGGCGTTGTTCTCTTTGGGCCTGCGGCCCGGGCTTTTTCGCCCTCCGGGCGTCTTGCCTCCGGCGGGGAACTTTTTGCTCGCCCAAAAAGTTCCACAAAAAATGCTCCCTCCGGTGGCCCTGCGGGGCTTCTCGCATCACTTCCGACCCCCTCCGGAGCTTCCCTCAACTCGCTTGCATCGGGGGGGGCCGGGGTGGTGCAGCGCTGAAACTAGTGGCGCATCAACCGTGCCATTTGTGGCCGCCTCGAAACATACGCCTCACTTGCAACCCTCTTGGGGCTTTCCTCTTCCGCGCCCATCAGCGAGGGTCGCGGGACGCTGTGCGAAACTTGGGGCGTGTCAGCAGCAGCTTTTGGGGCCAACCTCGTGTCTTTGACAACATTTCTTCTTGCCCTCCGGGCGGGTTTCTTTAACTGAGAATGTTTTTATGGGCCATGCGGCCCGGCTTTCTTTGCCCTCCAGGCGTTGTTCTTTCCTGGGCCTGCGGCCCGGGCCATTTTTGGAAATGTTTCTCTTCACCCTCCGGGCGTTGTTCTCTTTGGGCCTGCGGCCCGCGCTTTTCTGCCCTCCGGGCATTCTGCCTCCGGCGGGGAACTTTTTGCTCGCCCAAAAAGTTCCTCAAAAACGGCTCCCTC
>JGI24694J35173_10000381_pt1 | contig 42294 bp, 37 predicted proteins | sample TergutCo191P1_FD_35173 | JGI IMG/M metagenome (IMG submission 35173) | reverse complement strand
TATTGATGAGCGGCAAACCTGCCGGCGGTATCTACGAATTGTATAACGGTGATTGGGCTTACGCTCAAATAATGATATACAACAGCAAAGGGGAAGCAGCCGGTATGTTTGAAGTCGGTTTTGACATGACCGGCTATGAACTCAATAACGCAAAACTTAAAAGAAATGTTACGTTTACTGTAGCCGTAATATGTTTAATTATTTTATTTGTTCTTGCAGTTACAATTTCCGTTATTATTAGACAATTGTCTTCTGTTGCGCGTGTTCTTAAAGCCATATCGGACGGCAAGAGACACGAACGTGTTCGTTATAAAGCCCGTGATGAACTTGGAAGGGTAAGTCATGGCCTTAACAATATGGCGGAAGAACTTCAAATACAGTTTGATCGCATTACCCGTCTAAACGAATCTACAATACGTTTTGTTCCTGTGCAATTTATGGAACATCTTGGGGTTTCCGATATATCAAAAATGAAATTGGGCGATAACGTACTGCGGGATTTAAGCGTGCTGTTTTTTGATATTCGGGCGTTTTCAATAAATTCGGAAATGATGACTTCTCACGAAAATTTTATATTCATCAATGAAATACTGGGTATTGCAGGACCCATTATCCGTAAAAACGAAGGATTCGTTGATAAATTTATCGGCGATGCGGCAATGGCGCTTTTTGTAAATGGTATAGACGCGGTTCGTGCAGGAATTGAATTATACCAAAAGCTTGTCATAGATAAAACTACCAGAGTAAAGATAGGAGTTGACGGAATTAATATTGGCGTTGGCATTCACACAGGCTCTGTAATGATGGGTATTGTAGGCGAAAACGAAAGACTTTCCAGCACAGTTATTTCGGCTAATGTTAATTTGGCTTCACGTCTTGAAGGGCTTTCCAAACAGACAGGGTCGGGCGTTCTTATATCAAAAGATACAATGAATCAGTTAACAGGAAGGGAATCCGAATTTTCATATCGTTTTATCGGCATGGTTCGCGCTGCGGGTGTAAATGAAGTATTGGGTTTATTTGATATTATTGACGCGCTTCCCCAAAAAGACAGGAAATTACGCCTGTTAACAAAAAAAGTATTTGAATCGGGGGTTAGAAAATTCCACACTAAAGATTACGCCGCTGCAGTACACCGTTTTGAAAAAGTTATAGAGGCTGACCCGGGCGATATTTGCGCAATTCATCATCTTGAGGAAGCAAAAAAACATCTTGCAGATCCATCTTTGCAAAGTGTATTTTCATTTGATAAAAAATAAACAGGAGCATAAAAATGAATGAAAAATACCAAAAAATACATTCGTATTTATTAAACAACGAAGGATTTCTTCCCATAGACACGAATAGTTATACTCTTTTGCAAAAATACAATTACGGCAGTTTATTGCAGGAAAAAAATATTGCAACTTATGTTACATGGCAGAATACATTTTTTGGTTTGTATAAGATTATTAATGATTGTCTTTGCGCGGTATTTTTTCATGAAGGACGCGATGTTTATTGGACTATTCATCGCCCGCAGGAAAATGAATCGTATCCGCTGCAGCCTATTATTGATACTCTTTTTGAATATTGTAAAAAGGTTTCTATGCCTTTTCTTAGGATTAAGTTTATTGATAAATATCTGGTAGACGAATATGAAACCGTAACCGGCTATACAATTCAAACAGCTTATTATAATAATGACCGCGAATATGCATATAAAATAATGGATTTGGCGGATCTTCAAGGGTCTGCGAATTATTATAAAAGGAAAAGAATCAAAAAAATATTGGAAAACAAGGACATTTCTGTAGAAACGATAACAAATAGCAATATAAAATTATTACCGGAAATTGAAGAAAAATGGTGCAGTCAGCAGGATTGCCCTCAATGCCGCGCTTTTTACGGCTGTGAAAAAGATGCCATAGAAGTTTTCCTTAAGATTTTTGATGAAAAAGTTCATCACGGATTGTATATTTATGATAATAAAAATCCGGCAGGTTATATTATTTCAGAGAAAATAAACGAAAAAATTAATTTTTTATACTTTGGCAAATCAATAATTCCTGACGGTTTTTTATTTCTTATATATAAAATGTACAGCGAACATGCTACAGATTCGGAATATATGAATATAAATGAGGATATGGGGCATGAAGGACTCAGGAAATTTAAAAAAATGTTAAGCACTTATGAATTATGGAAAAAATATATGATAACGTACAACAAGAATATGTTTATAGAAGGAAAAATATGAAAAAAATAAAATTAATTGCAATTACGGCATTTATTATAATTGTTGTTGTATTGTTTCTTTTTAGGGATAATTTTACATTTAAGCCGTGGCTTAATGAACAGCCATTGGAATGGATGGGAGCTGTCAGCGGTAATGAAAAGGCTATAGCGGTTATTGCGGACTCCGCAAAAAAAATTGTCGTTATAAATCACGAAGGCGAATTAATATACAAGGTACACGCAGGCATGTTCGCCTCTCGTTCATTTGATTCGGCGAAACATGCAATACTGGACAATGAAAATAATTTGTATGTTCATGATAATAATTTCGGCGCAGCGTTTGAAGAAAATACGGAACGTATTTTAAAATATTCGCCTAAAGGAAAATTTTTGGGTGTTGTTTATTCATACACTTATACAAACAATGATTTTATTATTACAAAAGGAAAAATAAGCGGGATTGCTGTTGACGGAGATATTCTATATATTGCCAGACTTGAAAACGACGGTTTTTATCTTGAAAGAATAAATGTTAATCAAACTGAAGAAACGCCTGATACGGTATTTTTTCCGTATTCAAATGCTTTTAGAGAACTGGCATACTGTAGAATAAATACAGAAAACAAACGGCTGGTATGGACAACCCAGAGCGGGATAATTTATGACTACAGTTTTACAGGTTCGCATAATAAAATTACAGCCGATGATAATATACAGCCTTATATGGCATTAAGTGATAATAACAATAATATTGTGTATACAGATGTATGGAATAATGTAATTGGTTTGATTGACACTTATACGGGGATAAATACTGTCTTGTATCAAAATCGGGAAATGGACGGTTTGTTTTATAATTATATTTCAAGTCATAATAATACCTGTTTTGCTTCTTATCTTGCTGATGATATGCTGTTAATAAACGCAAACGGCGATTATAAAAGTATTTCTTCATATACGCTGCCAAAAGCGGAAATAATAATAAGATTCATTCTTTTTTCATTATTTTTCATAGGTTCGATTATTTTTATTTTACTGCTTGTATGGACGTCAATTTATCTTAAAAAAAAGAAAGCAAGCCCTCTTTTTAAACAGATATTGCTGTTTGGTTTGTGTATATTATTAGGAGCAAGCATTTCTACTCTTATAATAATAAATGAAATGCAAAAAAATAACACTGAAAAAACATATCAAGAGCTTGAAAATATTTCCAGATTAATGGCAACCTACATTGATATTGATCTAATTAACGAATTACGATCCCCAAAAGATTTTTACAGTGACAGGTATCGCGAATTTTCGGATCGAATTACTTCGCTTTTTTCAGAATTGAACCTTAAAGGAGAGCAAATAGGCTGCCTGATTTGGGTGGAGCGTGACGGTGTTATTTATACTGTTTATGATTTGGAATATGCGCATCACGCATATCATCCTTGGGGAGATTTTGAAGGAAGCTATGTCGAAGAAGTGCATATTGAAAGAAATTATAAACGATTTCGTGAACCTTTGCCGTCGGGAATATGGGAATATGTTATGGGTCCCGTTTTTGACAAAGACGGAAATATAATAGCCACAATCGAAGTTGATCTGAATGTACAGTCATTTGAACGCAATAACAGAAACATGATAATTCAAATTGCCTTGATTGTTCTTGCCTCTACTGTAGCGTTTTTATTGATTGTAATTGAATGTCTTTCCATGTTTGACGCTTTTAACAAAAGAAAAAAAATGCACTCGGGTGATAATATAATAGAAGTAAAACAAAATGCGCTGAAAAGCGCGATAACATTTTTGTTGAATTCCTATAAAAAAGAATTTAATAAAGACGGATATGTAAAAGTCGCTTCCAGGTCTTACGGAACGGTGATAAACCGTCTTGTTACAACGTATAAAACAGGTTTGAGTTCCGATTTTCAGCCTGAACTTCTTAGAGCTGCCGCCTTTTTTATGTATTTTTCCATAAATTTTGCAAGCGCGATACTGCCTTTGTATTCGGCAGAACTTTATATTCCTCTTTTTAACATACCAAGGGAATTTTTCATAACGCTGCCTTTTGTCGCTCTTTCTTCTTTTATTGTTATTTCGCTTGTCATTGTTCCGCGCTTGCTTTATATAGTCGGAGTAAAAAAAATCAGTTTTATATCAGGTGTTATAATTCTGGCAGGTAATATTTTGTGTGTTTTGGCGAATAATATAATTAGTCTTTCTCTGGGGTATGCTTTAATAGGTTTGTCATGCGGCGCTTTCAGTTTGATTTTTAATACAATTATCGGTTCGCAGAAGAATGCTTCCGATGTAAACAACGGTTTTGCTCACCTTAGCGCTTCATATATTTCCGGCTTAAACGCAGGGGTTGTATGCGGCGCGATGATTGCGCAATTTTTTCCATATAGATTATTGTTTGTTTTTTCCGCATTAATAGCGTTTTTATTTTTAATAATGATTGTTTATTCACTTCGNTCAAGNATATTTTCAAGTCTTTATGAAAGTACAGGCATGGTGACAAGGCTTCGAAAAGTTACAATGGTTAAAGACCTTATTAAAAATAAGAGCAATGAAAATTTCACATTTATTAAATTTATTTTTAAGCCTGTTGTTGTATGCATTCTTTTCCTGGCGTTTGTCCCTTATGTTATTTCAATGAATTTTTCGGAATACTTTATGCCGGTTTTTGCAATGGAAAACGGTTTGGGAGAAGCGAATATCGGTCAATTGATGCTTTTAAGCGGTTTGTTTGCCATACTTTTTTCCGCAAGCCTGTGCAGACTAATGGCAAAAAAAGTGCCGGTTCTTCTTTCGGTTATATTGCCGCTTTTTCTTAACGCAGCAGCGTTTTTTATATTCTCTTTAAATGTTTCGGTAAGTATGCTGATTGTTACCATTATACTTCTTGCTATCGTCAATATATTCGCTTTTGCAAACATTCAAACATATTTTACGCTTCTGTATCAGGAGAATAGGATTTCATCGGTAAAAGCGCTTGGTTTGTTTTCGATTGTAGAAAATTTGTCCATGGGTGTTGGACCTATTGTTTTTAGTTATATAATTGCGAATAATATAAGCGCCGGAATGAAAATTCTTTCATGGGTTATTGCAGGAGGAGCTGTTTTATTGATTGTTATATCAAGATTTTCAGTTAAATGGAATAATGAACCCCTTGATAATATTACACAATAATGTACCATTGATGTCATAGCGATATGAAATAATGGAAAATTCGGGATTAATACTGTTTAATAAGCCCTCAGGCATAACCTCGTTCGATGCGTTACGCGACATTAAACGCGCTCTTGGCACAGGCAAGGTGGGACATACAGGCACTTTGGACAAATTTGCATCCGGGCTTCTAATCGTGCTGGTTGGAAAGGCTCTTCGTTTAAGCAAATGGTTTACCCACTGCGATAAAAAGTACGAAGGGCGCATTTTTTTCGGAAATGAAACAGATACCCTTGACCCGGAAGGGGATATAATTGCCAAAGCGCCTCTTCCAACAAGGCGGCAAATTGAGGATACACTCCCTCAATTTACGGGCGAAATAATGCAGGCGCCGCCTTCATTTTCCGCGATCCATATCGATGGAAAACGCGCCTCTGTTTTGGCAAGAGAGGGAAAAATGCCGGAAATGCAAAAGCGGCCTGTTACCATTTACGATTTGAAACTGTCAAACTGGGAGCCGCCTTTTGCGGATATCTTTGTACATTGTTCAAGCGGCACATACATACGTTCTCTTGCGCGTGATATTGCGATAGCGGCGGGGAGCAGGGCGCATCTTTGCGAGTTAAAACGCACGCAAATCGCAGGGTTTTGTTTAAAAGAAACTCTCGCAGAGGCACAAAGGCACAGAGAACATCAAGGAAAAGAAAAAAGAGAAACTCTCGCAGAGACGCAAAGACGCAAAGATCGCAGAGAAGATGAAGAGAGTTTTAGAGAATATAATTTACAGGAAATAAATAAAAATGTGATAAATCAGTTAGGTATTTCTTGGATCGAAGTAACATCACAAGAAGCAGATTATATACGACATGGAAAACAACTTAACATTTTATTTGATAAAAAAACTTTTAATTCCTCTGCGTCCTTTGCGCCTTCGTGCCTTGGCGAGAACTCTTCTTTTAATCCCTCTGCGCCTTCGCGTCTTGGCGAGAACTCTTCTTTAAATCCCTCAGTGAACTCCGTGGTTAACTCTTCTCTTAACCAGGTGGCGGTATTTGAAGGCGAAAAACTCGTCGCCATTATCGAAAAGACAAGCGAAATCTGGAAATATGCCTGTGTTCTGGGGTAGCACCTTGACAATTTTTAATATTTGTGCCAAAATTCAGCCAAACATAGGGTTTAAACAGGAGAAAATCAATGGCTTTAGACAAAGAAAGCGCGGCAAAAATCGTTGCCAAATTCGGCAAAAACGATAAGGACACAGGCGCAACGGAAGTTCAGATAGCGCTATTAACTGAACGTATCAATCAGCTTACAGAACACTGCAAGCAGTTTAAAAAGGATAAATCGGGNCAGAGGGGACTNTTAATTTTGGTCGGCAANCGCCGCAGAATGCTCAAATATATTCAGAGTACAAATCTNGAAGGTTACCGAAAGCTNATAAAAGAGCTGGGATTGCGTAAATAATGATGCATAAAGTAACACTCAATATAGCCGGGAAAGACCTTATTCTGGAAACCGGCAGGATCGCCAAACAGGCGAACGGGTCAGTCTTTGCGCAGTATGCAGGTTCGGCGGTTTTTGCCTCTGTCTGCTCGTCGGCGGAATCTTTGGAGGGCCTTGATTATGTGCCCCTCACTGTAGATTATAACGAAAAATATTATGCCGCGGGAAAAATCCCGGGCGGTTTTATCAAAAGGGAAAGCCGTCCCAAAGACAAGGAAATCCTTGTTTCGCGCCTTATAGACAGGCCGATGCGCCCGCTCTTTGACAAAAGTTTCGGACGGGAAATTCAATTGATTCCGACAACCATGTCGACAGATCAAGTGAATCCGCCGGATATACTTGCGATTATCGCATCATCCGCCGCAGTTGTCGTTTCCGACATTCCGTTTAACGGACCTGTTGCGGGCGTTCGCGTCTGTCAGGTTGACGGAACATTAATCGTAAACCCGACTTATGAACAGATCGAAAAATCGACAATGGAAATTGTTGTTGCGGGCACCAAAGACGGCATCACGATGGTTGAAGGCGGCGCAAAGGAAGTAAGCGAAGAGCTTATGATCGAAGCTCTCGATAAAGCGCACGCAATGATTAAAGAATTCTGCGCGCTTCAGGAAAAACTGCGCGAGCTTGCGGGAAAACCGAAATTGCCGCTTTCGCCCCTTTCTTACTCGCTTGAAAACTCCGATTCAATCCGCAAAGGCGCGTATCCAAAACTTGAGAAGGCATGTTTTCTTCCGACAAAACACGAAAGAAAAGACGGCATTAAGGCTGTCAAAAAAGAATATGCCGACGCGCACGCCTCGCAGCTTGAAGACGAAAAGCAAAAAAAATTGTTCGATGCGTTATTCGAAGATATGGCTTACGAAATACTTCGCTCTTCAATTTTAAATAACGGAAAGCGCGTAGACGGAAGAGGACTTGAGGATATCAGGAATATTTCATGCGAAACCGCAATTCTTCAGAGAGCGCACGGCTCCGCGCTTTTTACGCGCGGCGAAACACAGGCGCTTTGCGTAACAACGCTTGGAACTGTTTTTGACGAGCAAATTTTTGACGATATCGAAGGCGACAAACGCGAAAACTTCATGCTCCATTACAATTTCCCGCCGTACTCGGTTGGCGAAGTCGGAAGAACCGGAACGGGAAGACGCGAAATAGGACATGGACACCTTGCTCTTCGTTCTTTAAAAGCGATGGTTCCTTCCAAAGAGGAATTCCCGTACACGGTTCGCGTAGTTTCGGAAATTATGGAATCGAACGGCTCTTCTTCGATGGCATCTGTTTGCGGCGGCACTCTTGCAATGCTTCATGCGGGCGTTCCTTTAAAAAAACCGGTTGCAGGAATTGCAATGGGCTTGATCACGGAAGGAAACGCAGGACCAAACGACAGGTTCGCCGTGTTATCTGACATTCTCGGCGAAGAGGATCATCTTGGAGACATGGACTTTAAAGTTGCGGGAACCGCAGACGGAATAACCGGTTTTCAGATGGATATTAAAATCGCGGGCGTAAGCCCCGAGATCATGCGAAAAGCATTGGATCAGGCAAAACGCGGAAGGCTTCATATTTTAAATATTATGAACAAGTGCCTTGATAAGCCTGTTGATCACATCAGCGAATATGCGCCAAAGATTGTAACGCTTAGAATCGACATCGATAAAATAGGCGCTTTAATCGGTCCCGGCGGAAAGAATGTAAAAGCGTTATGCGAACAATACAGCGTCAAGATTAACACGGAAGATGACGGAACTGTCACCATTTTCGGAAAAAACACAAAAGACGCCGAAAATGCAAAAGCCGCCGTTATGGGAATAGCTTCAGACCCTGAGATAGACAGGATTTATAACGGAACCGTCAAGCGAATAATGGATTTCGGCGCGTTTGTAGAAATACTTCCCGGAAAGGAAGGTCTTGTGCACATAAGCAAACTTTCAAGACAGCGCATTGCTCAGGTTACGGACGTTTTAAAGGAAGGACAGCAAATTCCTGTCAAACTTTTGGAAATTGACAAGCAGGGCAGGCTTAATCTTTCGTATATTGACGCGATTGACGCAAAATAGGGTTGCACGCCCAAAAATGGCGGAATGGGTTATTTATGAATGAGGTATTATTAAAAATACTAAAAACCCATTCCGACGTTACGCTTCCCCGATATGAGAGCGAATATGCTGCTGGTATGGACATTCGCGCATATGTTGAAAACGATACGGTTATACCGCCGCTTGCAAGGGCAAAAATTCCTACAGGTTTGCGATTGGAAATTCCTGCAGGGTATGAGGGGCAGGTGCGTCCGCGCTCGGGGCTTGCAATAAAACAGGGGCTTACAGTGCTGAACTCGCCCGGTACAATCGACAGCGATTATCGCGGCGAATTGGAAATAATTCTTGTCAATTTGGGCGAAAGCGATGTTACAATTAAAAACGGAGACAGAATTGCACAGCTTGTAATAGCTCCTGTTGTCAGGGCCGAAATTGCCGAAGCGCAGACGCTTTGTGCAAGCAAACGCGCAAGTTGCGGCTTTGGTTCGACAGGCAGCGTGTAAGGCGAATAAAATGGTAAAAGCAAACGCTTTGGAAAACAGACGCATCATTTCCACAACGCTTTTCAGGTATTTGTTGCACGAAATGCTTTTTACATTCTTAATTTGCTTTGCTTTTTTCTTTTTTATTTTCTTTTGCAACCAAATACTTTTATTGGCAAAGGAAGTTTTGGAAAAGAGGGTTCCGTTTCATCAGGTGGCGCTTTTGATTTTATTCTCTTTGCCCACAATCATTGCAATGTCTGCGCCTTTTGCCTCGCTTGTCGGCACGTTAATGACCGTAGGAAGACTCACATCCGACAACGAGGTTCTGGTCATGCTTTCATCGGGGCTTTCGTACAAAATAATATTTTTTCCGGCAATCATGATGGGAATTATCATTTCCTTATTGTCTTTTTTTACAAACGACGTTTTGCTTCCTGCAGGAACAGTCGAGTACAATAAACTGTTAAGGCGTATTTCCGTTGCGACCCCTGCGATTGTATTGCAGGCAAATTCTGTCAAACGGTTCCGAAACACCGTTATTGTAACAGGCGGCGTAACGGGAAATGTCATTCACAATCTTTTGATTTTGGACAAAACGCAGGACGGCGAACGCCGCATTATTATGGCAAACAAGGCGGAATTGAAAGACGGGGGAAGGGAAGGTCTTTCCCTGAATCTTGAAGGCGCATTTGTTCAGTCGTCGGGAGAAATTGCACGAGAAGACTATGATTACGCAAAATCGGAATTTCTGCAATATTGGGTTTCCAATGAGGACATTATGGTGAATCAAATGTCTGTAACTCCGAGAGAAATGAGTTCAAGAGACGTGCAGACCGTTATCGCACAAAGAATATCGGAATTGAATGAAAGGGAAAACGACAGAAGAATAAGATTAAACAATCAAGCGGCTTCCATGGAAAATATTTTAAGGGCAGGTCCCGGATCCGAAGACTGGAACCGAAGAAACAACAATGCTTCGGCTTTGCAAAGGGAACTTACCGCGATAGAAAACATCAAGAAAGACAGAACATTAAGAATAAACATGATAGAGATAAACAGGAAATTTGCGGTTCCTTTCGGAGCTTTTTTCTTTGTGTTTCTTGCGGTATCGATTGGTTTAATGGCAAAAAAATCCGGACAAACGGTAGGTTTCATTTTTGGACTTCTGATAGCCGTTCTTTACTGGTGCATGCTTTTTATTGGGCAGGCAATGGGACTTAGAATCGGAACTCCGCCTTTCTGGTCAATGTGGCTTCCCAATATATTGTGTTTTGGAGTCGGAATCATTCTTGCGGTAATAAAGGTAAGAAAATGAACAAGGTGATGATTCTGGACAAATATCTGCTTCGCCAGTTTTTCCCGATTTTTTTGGTGGCAATTTCCATGTTTGTTTTTTTGCTTTTGCTTATCGATTTGTTTGCAAATTTAATCAGGTACTTGAACAACGAAGTTCCAATCAAGGTGATTTTGCAGATTACATTTTTTTTTATTCCCAAAAGCATTTCTTACGCGCTGCCAATTTCCCTTCTTTTTGCATCGGCGTATACGTTGGGAGACCTTTATGCAAAAAACGAACTTACAAGCATATTTTCGTCAGGCATACCGTTTTGGAGATTCAGCATAGCCCTTTTGATTGTGGGTCTTCTTGCATCGGTCTTTTCCTTTTATCTTGACGATGTTGTTGTCATACCGACATTAAAGAAAAAAAACGAACTTTCCAGACGCGCTTTGCATCAGCACATATCGGAAACGAATTCCGATATTGTAATAAGGGCAAAAGACGGAAGACTGGTTTATTCTGTCGATTATTTCGATTTTGACAGATTGGAAATCAACGGAGTAAACATTGTGGAGAGGGGAGAGAACGGCGAATATGTAATGCAGATAAGAGCTCCTTCCGCAGCATGGAGCGGAACATACTGGGAATTCAGAAATGCAATTGTGTATAAATATGACGAAGCGGGAATAGTCAGGAGTTATCCTTTGTCAATTACTGTAGATTATAACGAACATCCGGACATTTTCAGAAGAGGTTCCGTAATCATTCAGGATCTTCCTGTAAAAGAGGCAAAGTTGCTTGTTGACGATCTGCGTTCGGCAGGGCTTCCGTATCTTAACGAACAGGCGAATTATTTTCACAGATTTTCGTTTTGCGCAACTTCGTTTGTTGTCATGATTCTTTCCGTTACAATGGGCGGAAGATTCAGAAAAAACATTCTTCTTATGAGTTTGTTTACAAGTTTGGCATCTGCTGTTGTTTACTATATTGCGGAAATGTTGTGCATGGCAATGGCGGGAGCCAACATTATACATCCGTTTATCGGAGCATGGTTTCCCGTCATTTTATTCATAGTAATAGGCGTTAACCTGATTCGGAGCGCAAAAACATAATGCAGTTTGAAATTACAAAAAACGACGAATCGTGCGCCGCAAGAAACGGCATTCTGCATCTGGAACACGGGGAGGTACATACGCCTGTTTTTATGCCTGTCGGCACCAACGGAACCGTCAAGGCGTTAACTTCGGATGACCTGAAAGAAATCGGTTTTAACCTGATTCTTTCCAACACATATCATTTGTACCTGCGCCCCGGAGAAGAAGTAATTGGGAAAGCCGGAGGACTTCATAAATTCATGAACTGGAACAGAAACATTTTGACAGACTCGGGCGGTTTTCAGGTTTTTTCACTTTCGGGTCTTCGAAAAATAAAGGAAGAGGGCGCATGGTTTCAATCACATATAGACGGATCAAAACATTTTTTAAGCCCGGAAAAAGCGGTAAAAATTCAAACTGTATTAAACAGCGACATTCAAATGCAGCTTGATTATTGTTCTCATTGGGGCGCGGACAGAAAAGAAGCGCAAAAAGCATTGAACATTACAAGCGATTGGCTTTCAAGGGCGGTAAACACATGGGAAGAAGAAAAAGCCAACGGGTATAAGGGAAGCCTTTTTAGCATAGTGCAGGGTAATTTTTTTCCCGATTTGCGCAAAGAAAGCGCAGAGGTTTGCGCAGAAAGCGGCACGCCGGGAATTGCTATAGGAGGTTTGTCCGTAGGAGAGCCAAAAGAGCTTTTTTTTGAAACGCTTGCATATACAAGTGAAATGCTTCCGCAAGAAAAACCCCGCTATGTAATGGGAATAGGCACCCCTGAGTATATTTTGAACGCAATTGAGCATGGAATAGACATGTTTGATTGTGTTTTATTGACAAGGGAGGGGCGAAACGGCAGAGTTTACACTAAAAAAGGACCAGTTTCCCTAAAAAAGGCCGAAAATACCCATGATTTTTCGCCGATAGATAAAGAGTGTGCATGCAAAGTCTGCAAAGACTATTCAAGAGCATACTTAAGGCATCTTTTCAAGACAAAGGAGATACTTTGTTCAATGCTTGCAAGCTATCACAACTTGTATTTTATCAACGAATTGGTGCAAAATAGCCGTAACGCTATCAGGGAAAACAGGTTTTTAAAGTATAAGAAAGATTTTTTATCAGTTTATACTGAGGGAGAAAATGATTAAAATACGTATTAATTTCAACACAAACAGACACAGGGGGATACAGGGTGGAAAAACATTTTTGGAATTCTCTGCCGGAGGAGACCGCGCATCCGAAGGATGCAAAGGGCTCCCTAGGCAGATTCCTCCAAAGTTTTTACGTTCTGTAGCCTGTTGTGTCTGTCTGTTTTTTATTAATATAAATTTTATTCATTTATTCGCTCAGCAGAATACCGAAGAATCCCGCCGCGACATTCTCCAATTCGGAACTGAAACGGAAATTGCAAGTCTCATTCAATCGTTAATAGCGGAAAACGCCGATTATCTTGACAATGATTTGATTGCGCTTGTTTTGAATTCCAGAAACCAAAGAATTTTAACAAGCGTTTTCGGGTATTTTGGTCAGCGCGAAAAAACAGGGCTTGAAGCCCGCGCGTTACGCGCAATAACTCAGCGCGAAGACGAAACAAACGAAACAGTTCATGCCGCAATGGATTATCTTGGGCGCGTAAAATCGGCGGAAGCGGTTCCCGTAATCATGGAACTTTTGGATACCGAAGAAAGACGCTTTTTGGCGACAGGGTTTCGCGCCATCGGTCTTGCGTCTTCAGGCAACGAAGAGCTTGCGAATCAAACTGCCGTATTTCTGGTTGAATATTACGAAGAGCGAGACCCTGCAAGCGATTTAAGAAGCGTAATTTTGAATTCAATCGGAGCTACGCGTTCTGCTGCGGGAATTGCGCTCCTTGTCGATATTGCAACCAACACGGACGAGCGTATTCCGCTTAGGATAGCGGCATTGGGCGCGCTTTCCAATATCGGAAACGAAAGGGGACTTGAAGCCATTTTGACATGCATTGGCACAAACGATCCCAATGTGCGTTCCGCCGCAGTCGGGGCTTTGGGACCTTTTACAGGCGAAAATGTTGACAATGCTATTTTGGACGCATTCAGGGATTCTTATTACCGCACGCGTCTTGCGGCGGCTCAGGCGGCGAGGGATCGCCGTCTTGCGGCGGCAGTTCCGTTTTTAAGATTTCGCGCAGAACGCGACGATGTTCCCAATGTAAAAGACGAGGCGATTCGCGCGCTTGGCGCAATTGCAAACGCCGATGCCATTCAAGTTTTGGAAACTCTTTTTACGACAAGAACAAATACGGATCGCGTGCGGATCCTTGCCGCGGACATGCTGATTAAGAACGCCGGCGGAAGGCATTTTACGCGGGTTATCGCCGAAATGGAAGACGCAAGGACAAGGAATCAGCAGAATCTTGTAAACGGTTTTTTACGCGTTGCGGGCGAAGCTGTTGTGGAAGGCGACAAAGCGGAAATTGAAAGCGTTGCAAGACGATTTATGGATTCCGGAAACGTAATGGAAAAACTGTTCGGACTTGATATGGTTTTAAACAATGAATTAAGAGGGTTAAGGGATCAGCTTGTAACTCTTGCAAGAGACAGAAACGAAAGCATTGCAAGAAAAGCAAGACGCATTGCAGAGAGATTAAACATCGAGATTCCGGACGCCTGATAATGCAAGCAAAAAAATTAATCGAACAATGTCTAAAGGACAACCCGTGCGAAATTGAAATTCGTTATGACGAACCCATGAAAGATCACACAACTTTTAAGGTTGGAGGAAAAGCGGATTGTTATATATGTCCTGACGGCGAAGGCTTTCTTTCGTTTTGTACAAATTTATTAACACGCGCAAAGGCGGCAGAGGTACCCGTATTCATTCTTGGAGGCGGCGCAAACATTGTTGTTTCCGAAAAAGGGATAAGGGGAATTACTGTCGATATGGCGGCGTGGAACGGAGAGAGCGTATGGACGCTTTGCTGCGAAAAAGACGAAATTGTTTTTAAAAGCGGAACTGCAATTGATGAAGCGGCAGATGCAGCATGCGCCGCAGGTCTTGGCGGAATGGAATTTCTTGCAGGAATGCCGGGGACAATAGGCGGTGCTGTTTGGATGAATGCGCGCTGTTACGGGAAAGAAATTTCCGACATTTTAAAATGGGTGGAAGTTATCGCAAGGGAAAAGGCATCGGGAGTTAATAATAAGGATTTTGAAATTAAAAGAATCGAAATAAAAAACGGCGAAGGCTTCGATTACAAAAAAAGCCCGTTTCAGGAAATGGATTGCATGATTTTATCCGCCGCCTTCAAATTAAAAAAAGGAGATAAAAAGAAAATGCTTGTCGATATGGAAAACAACAGGCAGGACAGGCAGGACAAGGGCCACTATCAGTTTCCATGCGCAGGCTCCGCTTTTAAGAACAATCACGATTTTGGAAAGCCGACAGGTCAGATAATCGATGAGCTTGGATTAAAAGGTTTTTCAAAAGGTGGTGCACAAGCGGCTCCTTTTCATGGTAATATTATAATCAATACAGGCAATGCAACAGCAGACGATATACGATCATTGATGGACGATATCGCCCTTAAAGTGAAGGAAAAAACAGGATTTGTTCTTGAGCCTGAGATACTCTTTGTCGGAGATTGGAGTTAAGATGCAAAAGTTATTGCCGGTTTTATTTATTTGTTTTTTGATTGTTTCCTGCAATGCGCCCGAAAGCGGAAAAATGATTTTCATAAAGGGCGGGAATTTCATGATGGGAAGTCCCGATAACGAAACCGATCGCGATATTGACGAAATGAGGCGGCGCGTTTTTGTAAGTTCTTTTTATATCGGAAAGTTTGAAGTGACGCAGGGAGAGTTCATGGAATTGATGGATGTAAATCCTTCAAATTTTCAGGGTGATTTTTTGCCTGTGGAAAATATAAGCTGGTTTTACGCAATTGAATACTGCAACAGACTCAGCATGAAAGAAGGCTTGACTCCCGTTTACGGATTTGACGGATCAAACGTGGTGTTTGAAAGAAGCGCAAACGGCTACCGTCTGCCCACGGAAGCGGAATGGGAGTACGCTTCCCGCGCGGGAAAAAAGACCGCGTTTAATACAGGCAGAAAAATTTCGGCGGAACATGCGAATCATGACAACTACATAGGTTCAACATCGGTTGGAGGAAATTATCGCTCCAATTCGTGGGGAATTTACGACATGAGCGGAAACGTTTTTGAGTGGTGCTGGGATTGGTATGGCATATACGATCGAAATGACACAGTTGATCCTCAAGGTCCCGCTGCAGGCCAGGGCCGCGTAATAAGAGGCGGCTCATGGATAAACGGTCAGAATACGCTTCGCAGCGCATACAGGAATTTCTTCCCGCCAGGATCGGGCAATGAAAGAATCGGGTTCAGATTGGCAAGAAATGCACAGTAACCCCTTGCCTCGATTTGTCGAATTTGATAAAATGTCTTACAGCTTAAAATCCGTTTAAGCGGCTTGATTTGTCAAGCAACCTCTTTTCTGACCACTAAAACGAAGCAAAGCGAAGCTTGGTGGTCAGACACAAGGCCATAAGGAGGAACTATGCGCCGATACGAATTAATGGTTATTTTTCCGATGGAAGAAGACCAACACAAAGCGGGAAGGGAGCATTTGCTTTCCGATCTGCAATCGAACGGAGTGGAGGTCGAAAGAACCGATGAACTCGGTGACAAAGACCTTGCTTTTGAAGTAAAAAAAAGAAAACGCGGAAAATATGCCCTTTTGATCATCAAATCCGACCCGTCAAAAATTGTGATTTTGGATCGCATTTTCAAACTGAATGCCAATCTGCTTAAATTCCTGTTTGTAAGAATCGACGAATAGGAGCGGACAATGGCAGACCTGAATCATGTGGTTTTAATAGGACGCCTCACCAGAGAAGCGGAGTTGAAGTACACTGCAGGCGGACAGGCTGTCTGCAAGTTTTCCATTGCCGTAAACCGAAGAAAGAAAAACGGCGATCAATGGGAAGACGAAGCCAACTTTTTCGATATCGTGGTATGGGGAAAGCAGGGCGAGTCCCTTCATCCGTATCTTGTCAAGGGAAAAATGGTCGGAGTGGACGGAGAACTGCGTCAGGATCGATGGCAGCAGGACGGACAGAACAGATCCAAAATTGAAATCATCGCAAACTATATTCAGCTTTTGGGCGGGCAGGGAGGCGGATCCTCAGGCTCGGGCGACAGAAACGATCGCAATGATCGCAACAGCAATCAGGAACCGTCACGCGACGAACCGCGAGATTACAGTTCGTCAAAGGACGACGGTTTTACGGACGATATTCCGTTTTAATTCCAATTATTTTTTAAGGAGCAAATTATGTCAGACGACAAATATTTTGACAACGAGCCGCATTCGCGCCACGACAGGGATCGGGATCGCGGAATGGATATGCAGATGGATGATCGCGACGGCGATGATCGCAGGGGAGGAAAAGGCGGAAAAGTTTTCTTTAAGAAAAAAATCTGCAAATTCTGCGCGCAAAAATTAAAGATTGATTACAAGGAAGCGGATACGCTTCGCCGTTTTATTACGGAAAGGGGAAAAATCCTTCCGCGCAGAATCACAGGCACTTGCGCAAAGCATCAAAGAGCGCTGGCCCTTGCAATAAAGCAGGCAAGAAGCATCGCGCTTCTTCCTTATGTAGCCGAGTGATTCTCAATGATGCCGGAAGAGGAAGACAGATTCGCGGAAAAAGAAAAAGCGAAAACGGTTAATATTGTTGTCTCCGATGATCTTTTGCAGGATGGAAAAAATCCGCCGGGCAGTCAGCTTACAAGAGCGTCATTGATGACAATATTGATTTGTACGTCGCTAAGCGTGATTTTTTTGCGGGTGGGAATTCTTTATCTGTTCTTTCTGGCTCCCTTGGGGTTTGCGGTAATCGCGACAGGATCAATTTGGCATACTTTCATTATTGCATCGGTAACGAACGTTGTTTTGTCTTTGTTTATAATCTCTTCTGCGGAAGTAACGGTAAGCGTATGGTCGTTTTTATTGTTAATAACGGCATTGTTTCTTGCGTTTGTCTGGCTTGTGGGATCAAAAAATTTCAGGACATTGTACAGGCTGATTATCGCTTCTGTTGCGGGAGCTGCAGCTTTTCTGATTGAATTCTTCAATCGGGATTCTGTGTTTTACAACTCGTTTTTAGAAACGGCAAATCTTTTTTCGCAAACTTTTTTAATGTCGCAGGAAACGGAAATTGCCGCCGTAAATCCGATATTCAGGGAAATGACCGACCCGCAGGACACGATGAAAATGATTTCCCGTTTCCTGTTAAGGGGAGGGGCGTTGTTAAGCATTCTTGCGCTTTTATTCATAAACAGGCATTTGGCATTTTCGCTTGTCCGTTTTGTCAAAAGGCAAAGAAACGGCAGAAGTTTGAATGATTTTTATGCGCCGCAGAATACCGTTTGGTTTTTTATAGGCGCTTTGGTTACCATCATGATGTCCGGTTCATTAAGAGTGGAAATCATGGAAATATTGGCATGGAATGTTTTTGTTGTTTGCATTGTGATTTTTATCGCTCAAGGATTCGCGGTATTGTCAAATTTTTTGGAAAGGCGCGGCACGGGTTTTAAAATTGGCATAACGGTTTTGATTATTGCGCTTTTGTTAAGTCCCATAATGTTGGTCGTTTTTGGGGCGCTTTTGATATTGGGTGTTTTGGAAAACTGGATTCCTTTCAGGTTAAAAAAAAAGGAATCGATTTAACCGCCTCATACTCCGAGGCAAACTGATCGCCTGGCGGTCGGAAATTTAACTGCTGCATTTGCAGCTAAAGGAGCTTGGTATGAAAGTTATTTTAAACAAGGATCTTGCAACTCTCGGCGAGGAAGGGGATGTAAAGGAAGTGGCAAAAGGATATGCGCGCAACTATCTTTTTCCAAGAGGAATAGCGCTTCCCTATACGCCAAGAATGATTCAGATTATCGAAAGCCGAAGAGCGGAAATAGAATCCAGAAAAGAACAGAAACGTTTGGACGCAAGGGGCATCAAGGAAAAACTTGACGCATTTGAACTTTCCCTTACAATGCCTGCGGGAGCCAACGGAAAACTTTACGGAGCCGTTACAAATCAAACAGTTGCGGACGAACTTGCAAAGAACGGATTTCAAATCGAAAGAAAGAGGATCGAGCTTGCAGGTAACGGCTTTAAGAGCGTTGGCAAGTACAAGGCCCTGATTAAACTTTACGAAAACCAGTCTGCCGAAATTTCGATTACGATTATTGCTCAGGAAATAAAAACGGAATCGTCTTCTTCAAAACCTGCTGCAAAAAGAGGCAGAAGGGACGAGCAGAAAAAGGATGCTCCTGTGCAGGAAACTGCAGAAGAAACACAATCTTCAAATGAAGCAGAATCTGTTTGATATAAATGGCAGGATCGTTTAAGGACAAAACACCGCCTCATGATGACGAGCTTGAGCAGGCGACGCTTGGAAGTTTGCTTGCAGACAACGAAGCTGTAGCGTCTGCCATTCATCATCATCTTAGAAATGAAGATTTTTATTCGCGTGCAAACTCAAGGATATATGACGCAATAATGAGCCTTGATGCAAAAGGATTGCGCCCCGATATTCAAACGGTTGTTCGGGAATTAAAGCAAATGGGCAAACTTGACGAAGCGGGGGGCGCTTCGTATGTGTCAAGTTTGACGACAGTAATTCCGTCAAGCGCAAACATCGATTATTACGCGCAAACTGTCAAGAATTATTCGCTGAAACGCGCCCTGTTAAGAGTTGCGTCCGAAATCGGGGTTAGCGCTTATGACGAATCAAAAGAATCAAACGAGCTTTTGGAGGATGTGCAGCGAAGCCTGTTTGAATTAAGCGACGAAAGGCAGGTTTTTTCCTCAAAAAAAATCGGCGAAGTTTTAAAACAGGCAATAGAAAACCTTGACAGGGTTATGAAATCAAAAAATCCCCTGACGGGAATTTCTACAGGTTTTGACAAATTGGATTCGATGACATCCGGTTTTCAACATGAAGAATTCATCATAATAGGAGCCAGACCTTCCGTGGGAAAAACCGCGCTTGCTTTGAACATGGCATCCAACATTGCGTTTCATCAGAAAATACCGGTTGCGTTCTTTTCGCTTGAAATGTCCGAGATTGCGCTTGTTAACCGTCTTATAAGCAGCGAGGCGATGGTGCAGGCGCAAAATTTAAGAAGCGGTTTTTTAAGCACGGGCGATTATAAAAAAATCATCGATAAAATGAGCTTGATATATGAAGCGCCCTTTCATATTGTAGACATGCCGAATATGAAACTTTTGGAGCTAAGATCGCAGGCAAGGAAACTTCGCTCCCAGCACCAGATAGAAATCATATTCATAGACTACCTTGGTCTTATCGGGAACGACAACAATAAAATGCCGCGCTATGAGCAGATTTCAGAAATATCAAGATCGTTAAAAAGCCTTGCCCGCGAGCTACATATACCGATAGTGGTTTTATGCCAGTTAAACCGCGACGCTCAAAATGAACTTCCCACACTTGCAAATTTGCGCGACTCGGGTTCTATTGAACAGGATGCCGATTTGGTGCTGTTTCTAAACAGACCGCAGCCAAAGAAAAACAAAAATGACAAGGATGAGGAAAAAAAAGCGCCGACAGATATAATTCCGACCGATTTGATTGTGGCAAAACAACGAAACGGCCCAATTGGGACTGTAAATCTGCAATTGGTGACAAAATACGCAAAATTTACGCCTCTTGCAAAAGAACAAAGGGATGATTAAACGTATATTGCATAAAAAAGGGAAAAATGGTATAATTCTTGAATTGGGGGGTAATATGGCATTTAAAGACGATTACGATTTTAATTTGTTAAAAAATGAAGCGGAAGTCCTTGTAATCCGCGAAATGGAACACCAGATAGGAGCACAAGCCGGCAACATGTGCCGCTGCAACGAATGTATTGTGGACATTGCCGCGATTTCCTTGAATTCGGTAAAACCGCTTTACCGCTTTTCGATCCTTGGAACCCAGTATGCCTCGCAGGCAATGACAGAGCAGACTTATGCCGACAGCGTAAAAAAGGCTGTCAAGGAAGCAATTGTAAAAGTAAGGAAAAACCCGGCGCACGATTAATCATGCGATTGTTTTTTTTATTTAAGAGCGTCATGTCGTAAAATATTTTGCACCGACAGGTAAGAGCGCACGCGAAGGGAAGCGTAAATGTCGTTTTTTGGGCGCTTGCGGAAATCTTCCAGGGATTTTTCGTACATTTCCATCGGTACTCTCATGACGGCAACTTCGTCATTCCTGATGCCGTCCAGATGAAATTCGATGCCGTTTGCGTTTTTATTGTTGTACCAGATGTTTATTTCCTTATCAGGGTAATTTTCGATGGCTTTATCCAGAAGAAAAGATTTTAATGTCTCGATTATTACCGGCTCCAGATTGTCGTTTATTATGGCAAGCCTGTCGGCCATTTCAGGATAGCCTATTACGGTTTCCACCGAGGGGTTTTCTTTTTTATTGCGGTAAAATTCGCCCCTGTCAAGCTCGGGGAGAACTTCCATGTTCAAGTTTTTTGAATTCCAAATAATTTTTATTTTGTATTCGGGCTTGTGTTGTTTTCCGCAAAACGAGCATTTATAGCTCATAAAATTCCCCATAAATATTTTTTCCAAAATTTCGGGGTGAGAATCAAGATCGATTTCTTCCTTGTACTCGACAGAAACATTTGTGCCGCAAAGACAATTAATATTTGTTTTCATGGTATCCTCCCATTAAATATTACTTGGCCGCGAAGAACATTATATCGCCAAACAGAGCCAGAATCATAAGTCCGAAAATTATCACCATACCGCATGTTTGAAAAACAGCAACCGCTTTGGGCGGAATCGGCTTTTTGACAATCATTTCCACAAGGAAAAGAATTATCATTCCGCCGTCCAGAATGGGAAGCGGAAGAAGATTCATGACGCAAAGAGCGATTGAAATAATGGCAAGGAAATTTATAACCATTCTAAAAGCGGTTCCAGCGCCGTGTTCCATTCCGGCTGTCGCCATTTCTCCCATCATGTACGTTATGCGAACAGGACCGGAAACTGCCTGCGTAAGATCGATTCCCATGAATAAAAGACGAAGGCTTGTGATTGTGATTGCAAGGGTTCTGTAACTTTCCTGAACGCCCTTTGCAATTGCGGCGGGAATTGAATACCTTGGCGTTTTATAGACAAGTGATTCCCAAGCAAGACCAATATCGCCTTTTTTATCATCGTCATTCAAAAAATCGTCTTTGCTAAAAACTGCAGTTTTTGTCTCGCCCCCGCGCGAATATTCGACAACAAGCGATTGCAAATCTTCGCTCATGGCTTTTGTCATATCAATCGTATTTTTGAGTTCGTATCCGTTAGCTGTCAGGAAAACATCCCCTTCCCTCAAACCTTCGCGGGAAGCGGGGGAGTTCTGCGCGACAAAGCCCACTATCGGTTTGTTCCACGGGTATATGCCTATTACGCCTCTTCCGTTGTTTTCAAGCGACGGGATTATATCAAGTTCCAATATTTGTCCGTTTCTGTCTACAGTCAGATGAATGAGCTTGTCGGCGCTTACGGCAATGCTTTCGCGAAGCTCGTGAAAATAATTTATGTTTCTTTTTCCGACCTTTATGATATGGTCGCCTGTTTGAAGCCCTGCATAATCTGCAGGTCCCAATTGGCCGCTTATTTCCGATGCAAGGACAATTTTATTTTCTGATGTGTGAATCTCCATTCCCATTCCCCAAAGGATGGAAAGAAGAACAAACGCAAAAAGAAGATTAAAAAAAGGACCTGCAAAACATACAAGGATTCGCGCACCGGGGCTTGCGGCATGATAGGAGCCTTCTTCCGGTTTTATCCCTTGCGCCAGTTTTTGATAAGCCTCGTTATTGTAATCGCTGTCTCCCTGCATTTTGCAATAACCGCCAAGTGGAAACATGCCAAGTCTGTATTCGCAATTGCCGATTTTCTTTTTTAATACGGGTTTTCCCCAGCCAATGGAAAACGCCTCTACATTGATTTTTACCAAACGGGCTGCAAGAAAATGCCCAAGCTCATGAAAAAATACGACAATACCAAGCCCAAGAAGCCCCAACAAAATATTTACAAATACCATACGTCATAATAGCATACTTTAAAATAAAGATAAACCTATAAGTCTTGCTTTTGCGTCGGCATTGAGTATTGTTTCCAAATTCATGCAATCGCCCGAAAAGTCTTCCTGCAAGACGCTTTCCGTTATTCGCGGAATGTCCAAAAAGCCGATTTTGTTTTCCATAAAGGCGGCGACTGCAATTTCATTTGCCGCATTGTATGCGCAAGGAAAAAGAGCGCCATTTTTTGCGGCTTCCCGCGCCAGGCGAAGCATGGGGAATTTTTCCGTGTCCGGTTTGGAAAACTCCAAGGTGAGATTGTCAAAGTCAACCGGTTCAAGAGAGGATGGAGCGGTCAAAGGCCAATAGATTGCGTCATGAATGGGATGGCGCATGTCCGGTTTTGACATCTGGGCGTAAATCACGCCGTTGCAAAGACGAATCATCGAGTGAACAATGCTTTGCGGATGAATCGCAACCTTGATTTTCTCAGGCAGCATATTGAAAAAAAGGCAGGCTTCGATAATTTCCAATCCCTTGTTTGCCATGGATGCCGAGTCTATTGTTATTTTTTGTCCCATGTTCCATGTAGGGTGACAGAGCGCATCCTGTACAGTAACATTACGCAATTTTTCCAGGCTGTAATTCCTGAACGGTCCCCCCGATGCCGTTAAAATTATCTCGCTAATTTTATTTTTTTCGTGTTCATTTCGTGAAAATTCGTGGACAATGTTTTCTCTTTTTAACAAATGAAAAATGGCGGAATGTTCGGAATCGACAGGGATAATGTTTGTATTTTTTTCTTTTGCCAATTGCAAGACATACTTTCCCGCCATGACTATTGTTTCCTTGTTTGCAAGAGCAAGATTGGAACCCGCGTTAATTGCGGCAATGGAAGGTTCCAATCCTGCGGCTCCCGATATTCCGTTAATCGTGATGTCGGGTTTTGATTCTGCGATTGACGACAATAGTTTTTTTTTGCCGTCTTTTTGTGCGGATACGCAAACAGCATTGGGGTATTGTTTTGACAATTCGTCCAGAGTGTCGCTGTTTGAGCGCGATGCAAGGAGGACCACTTCGAACTTTTCCGTATCGCGCGAAATTATGTCAAGGGAACTTTTGCCTATGGAGCCTGTCGCTCCAAGGACTGCGATTCTTATTTTAGATGACATAGAAAAAATAATTGAACAAAATATAATAAATCGGGGCTGCCGCCGCTATCGAATCAATCGAATCCAAAACTCCGCCTCTGCCAAGCATGAAATTGCCCGAGTCCTTAAAATCGCAGCTTCTCTTTATGGCGGATTCTGCAAGGTCGCCCAGAATTGCGGCAACTCCCGTGCATAAACCCAGAACAACGGAAGGAATTAAAATTGAATTAAATATCGTTTTGCTTAATATTTCTGCAACCATCAATTGCCTTACGGAAAAGACTGACGGGAAAAAGAAAGATGCGCACAATGCAACAAGTATCGAACCAGTCATGCCGCCTATAAAACCCGCTATGCTTTTATTCGGGCTGACCGCAATTACTCCCTTGTTGTTTGCTCCGAAAAGAGTGCCAAAAAGCCATGCAAGAGAATCGTTTCCGAAAATGATAAAAAGAAATAAAAGAACCGCCGCAGGATTTCCCCAGCCGCTCATCAGGACAATGAATCCCATGAAAAAACCGGGGTACAGGAAAAGCGAAAAGCATCCTGTTATTCTGCCGGCAATATTTTCGATGTCTTTCTGTTTGGAAAAAATGCGCGACATTAAAGACCAGAGAAGTCCTGCAACAATAAAGCCCAAAATAATTGCCGCCGACAAGGAAAAACTTATTACAAGCGTAATGGAAAGAGGTATTAAAGCCCCAAGTATTCCGCTTTCAACTTTTGAAATTTTTATTTGCTTTTTTTCCAGCATTGTGGAGTATTCGATTGCGCCCACTGCGGAAAAAAAGATGACGACAAGGTTCAAGGCAAGATTGTTAAAATGAGGCAGATACAATACAAGCGCAAAAAAAGCGGGGATTGCGATAATAAATACCAATAAACGTTCAATCAGTTTTTTCATTTTACTCCGCCGAATCTCCTGTCTCTCTTTTGAAAATCGGCAATTGCCGCCTGCAAATCCTCTTTTTCCCAGTCTGGCCACATTTTACCGGAAAAATACAATTCTGAATAGGCACCTTCCCACAATAAAAAATTGCTTGTTCTGTATTCGCCGGCTGTGCGGATTATAAGGTCGGGATCGGGTATATCGGGGTTATCAAGGTATAAGGACAAATCCTTTTCGCCAAAGGATTCTCCGTTTTCTTTTGCCTGCGACAATTTCCTGAATGCCCTGATAATTTCATCCCTGCCGCCGTAATTGATTGCAAGCACTACCTGCATTCCTTCGAAACCTGCCGTATCCGCCACAGAATCCGATATTTCCTTTTGTATGTCGGGTGGGAGACCCGAAAAATCTCCCGTAAAACGCGTTCTTATTTTGTTTTTTTTGCTAAAGTCAAACTCGGCGCGAAGGTACTGCTTTACAAGATCCATTATAAAGCCGACTTCGTCCGCTGCGCGTTTCCAGTTTTCGGTGGAAAAAGCATAAAGGGTTAAAAACCTGATGCCCAAATCGCTTGCCGCTTTGACAATTTTTTTTGCCGTCTTTAACCCTTCAAGATGTCCCTGCGTACGGACAAGGCCGCGGTTCTTTGCCCATCTGCCGTTTCCGTCCATGATTATGCCAACATGTGCCGGTATCGCTGCAGGAACCGAATCTTGCATTGCCTAGACTTCCATTATCTCTTTTTCTTTTTCTTCGAGTATCTTGTTAACTTGCCCTATGTAGTTGTCCGTCAATTTTTGAAGTTCATCCGCGCCTTTCGTCTCGTCGTCTTCGGTTATTTTGGAATCCTTCAAAAGTTTTTTTAACGCGTCATTTCCGTCACGGCGGATGTTGCGAATTGAAACCCTTGATTCTTCCGCATTGTTTTTTGCGGCTTTGACAAGATCCTTGCGTCTTTCTTCGGTCAGGGGAGGAATCGAGATTCGGATAACCTTTCCGTCGTTTGAAGGATTCAACGAAAGTTCGGATGAACGAATTGCTTTTTCAATCTCCGTTATAAGACCCTTGTCCCACGGCTGGATTACGATAAGGCGCGCCTCGGGAACAGAAATGTTTGCAACCTGATTAAGGGGCGATTTTTCTCCGTAAGCGTCAACTCTGATTCTGTCAAAAAGTGAAGCGGATGCTCTTCCTGTTCTAAGAGCGGCAAACCCGTCTTTAAGGCTTGCCACTGTTTTTTTCATCCGCTCTTCGTTAGTTGATATTACTTCCTGCATAAATCAGCCTTCTACGCCGACTCTGTAATAAACATAGTCGGTTACTGCAAGTTTTGCTCCGGCTTTTTTTGCGCATTCTTCGATTGCTTTGGCAACTGTCAATTTTTCGTCTTTTACATAACCCTGTTCCATAAAACAGATTTCGCTCAAATATTTGGTCACCTTGCCGCTAAGAATTCCTTCAAGAACTTTTTCCGGTTTTCCTTTGAGTTTTTCATCCTGTTCCATCTGCACTTTAAAAATGCCTTCCTGCTCTTTAAGCCATGCCTGATCCACTTTTGAGCGATCGATGGCGACAGGATTAAAGGCTGCGATATGCAGCGCGAGGGAAAAAATGAAGGATTTTACTTCTTCATTTTTAAGGACTTCCGGTTTGTCGGATTCGCATTTTACAATAACGCCGATATTTCCGTCGCCGTGAATGTACTGTGTGAGCGATTCGTTTGCGCCGGCTTGAATTCTGCAAAGTCTTTTCAAGCCCATGTTTTCGCGGATTTTTGTCGCCAAATCCTGCACAAGACCCGAAAGCTCGTCGGTTGGCGCATTTATGCCTTTTTCTAGAGCTTCATTTGCGATTTTTTCACCGACCGCGATAAACTCGTCGTTCTTTGCGACAAAGTCCGTTTCCGCGTTCAACTCGACAAGAACAGCTTCCTTGTCGTCTTTCATTTTAATGAATATTTTTCCGTTGTTTGTGGCCCTTCCGGCTCTTTTTTCAAGGGCGGCAAGACCTTTTTCCTTTAATATTTTTTCCGCTTTTGCAAAATCGCCGTCTGTCGAGACAAGTGCGTTTTTGCATTCCATCATTCCCGCTCCGGTTTTTTCACGGAGTTTTTTTACATCGCCTGCGCTTATGTCCGCCATTATTCTCTCCTTAAATTTTTATTCATATACTTTGTCGACATCAACCTGAATGGAAGAAACTTTTTCCACGTCTTCTTCGACAACTTCTTCGTCCGCTTTTGCGGCTCTGTAAGCTTCTTCGGTCGTGTATTTGTCGATGTCGATTTCCATGTCTTCTTCTTTGGTGCTTGCATCTGTCATGAAGCCCTCTTCGTCGTCTTCGTCACCTAACGTTTCGATGATTTTCAGTCCGACTTCGTTGTCCGCTTCCACGACGGCGTTTGCGATAATCTGCGTAAAGAGGGTAATCGCCCTGATTGCGTCGTCATTGCCGGGGATGGGGTAGTCGATACCGTCGGGATTGCAGTTTGTGTCGACGACTGCGACTATCGGGATGCCCTGTCTTTGCGCTTCCGCGACCGCGATTGCCTCTTTGCGTGTGTCGATTATAAAAAGAATACCGGGAAGTTCTTTCATTTCCTTGATGCCGCCAAGGTTCTTCTGAAGCTTGATGCGTTCCTTGCCAAGACCGGAAATTTCTTTTTTGGTGAGATTTTCGAACGTGCCGTCAACTTCCATTTTTTCGAGCTTTTTAAGGCGAAGAAGCGATTTTTTAATCGTTACGAAATTGGTAAGCATTCCGCCAAGCCAGCGGTTGTTTACGAAATACATGCCGCAGCGTTCCGCTTCTTTTTGAACGGCCTGCTGAGCCTGTTTTTTGGTTCCTACAAAAAGAACGGTTTTCCCTGCCGCAACTGTTTTGCGCACTGCGTCGTAAGCGTCCTTGATCGATTGGATCGTTTTTTGCAGATCGATGATGTGAATGCCGTTTCTCTCCGCGAAGATGTATCTCTTCATTCTGGGATCCCAGCGTTTCACCTGGTGGCCGAAATGTACTCCCGATTCAAGGAGATTTTTCATTGTTACAACAGCCAAATTTTCCTCCTAACATGGGTTCCCTGAGTTAGGTAAACCCGCCCTTCATTATATCTCGTTAGAGTGTCGATTAAATCTTACCCTACGGAAATTCGGCTGCAAGAGCGCTCAGGCGCCATAATCGTAGCCGTTGTCTCTTAGCATGACATAAAACTCTCTTAATGGCAAGCCCACCACGGTGCTTGCAGAACCCTCAATTTTGGAAATGAAACAGCTTGCAAGACCCTGTATCCGGTATGCTCCCGCAACGCCCTGCCATTCGTTTGTGTCAAGATACCAGTCGATTTCCGCATTGGAAAGTTTGGCGAAGGTAACGGTGCAAGCTGCGCTTCTGCAGTCTATTTTTTTATCGTGTCCCCTGAAAAAAGCGACGGAAGAAACAGCCCTGTGCTGCTTCCCCGAAAGATCTTTAAGCATCACGGCGGCATCTTCGCGTGTTTTGGGTTTTCCGAATATTTTCTCTTCTGTTGCGATTACAGTATCCGCTCCGCATATCCACTTGGGAAGACGATTTTTCATTTCTTCGATTGCGTATTCGACTTTTTTAACGGCAAGTTCGCGCGTCAATTTTTCGGGGTCTTTTTGGGTAGAAGCCGATTCGTCGAATTTGGCAGGCAAAACGCTGAACGGCAGCCCCATTAGTTTGAAATATTCCTGTCTTCTAAGCGAGCTCGACGCCAGAATGATTGGTTCCATGGGGGAATTATAATGTATAAAAATGGTTATTTGCAAGCGACAAACAGATGAAAAATCCGCTCTTTAAAAAAATAACGCCAATTTACTTGTCGGTCATTGTGATGGTGGCATCCCAGTTGTCAGGCGGCGGATTTTTTAAAAGTTCACTTGTTCTTGACAGGTACATCGAAGAAAGATAGTCATCTTTTCCCTCTTTTTCGCAAATCGACAGCGCCTTTTTAAAATATTGCTCGGCTGTTTTCCATTCCTTCATTCCGTACAGCTTGATTCCCTTGTTGTACTGATCAAGAGCCTCACGATTTATTACAAGTATTTTTGGGGTGTCTTCGGGTTCATCGCCCGTGAAACTTTCATAAACCGTGTAAAGTCCTACAGGCTGATCCTTTCCCTTTACGCGCACGCTGTCAACTTTACGGAAAATAAAATCATCCTTTGCAAGGTTGTAAACATATTCGGAAACAATTAAGGCTTGGTGATAATATTTGGTGACGCCTTCAAGCCTGGAGGCAAGATTTACAGTGTCGCCGATAACGGTGTAATCCAGTTTGTTTTGAAATCCGATGTTTCCGACAACGCATTCGCCCGAGTTTACGCCAATTCCGGTTCCAAAACCCGTATCTGGAAGCGTTATTTCGGAAGTATCAACTTTTTCAAGAGCCCTGACCATTCTGATTGCGGCTCTCACTGCGCTTGCAGAGGAGTTTTCAAGCGTTCTTGGCGCGCCGAAAATTGCCATAATCGCATCGCCTATAAATTTGTCTATATTGCCGCCCTCTGCAATAATTTCATTTCCCATCATCGAAAAATATTCGTTAAGAAAATTTACAAGTTCTCTTGCCTGAGTGTTTTCTGAAATTTTTGTAAAACTTCTTATGTCGGAAAATAAAATCGATACCACTCTGTTTTCGCTCTGACTTACGGGAGCCGCGGATTTTTTGATTATTTCGTCCATTACGTCTATCGGAACATAACGCGCAAATGCGACTCTTGTTTTCTTTTGAAGGTTATCCATCTGGCGAAGACGAAGGGCGTTTGCAATGACAGGAGAAGCCGAAGCCAAAAAATTCCCTATTGTTTCCGGTATAATTCCCGAAAAATATTCTTTTTTAGATGTGCCGATATGAACAGTTGCAAATTCTTTGCCCGAATCCGAAAGAGCCAGCATGATATATGATTCAATTTTGCCGTTATTGTCGCCTTCTCCGTTAAAATCCCTAATATCTTTTGTAATTACCTTAAAATCGGAAAAACGTTTGTTAAAATCGGCAATTGCCATTGCCTTAAAATCGTCTGCAATTTCTTTTGTAAAGCCGGAAATGTTCGAATTGTAAACAAGCAGGCATTCATCAGTGTCTTTAATCATAATGGTGCATATTTCGCTGTTGCATACTTTGCACAAAATTGAGAAAAATTCCGAAATTGTGTCTTCAAGAGAATAAGTTTTTTCCGACATTTTTGCAGTCATGGAGATTAATGTTGATTGCAAAAGCTTGTCGTCAAGCATCCCGATTATTGTTTCCGTAATTGAGTTTTCCGTCATTTTTTCATTCAGTGATTTTATTGCTTCGTAATCGACATTGCGGTTTTCCGACAAAAGAAGTTCGATTTTTTCATGCAATATTTCCATGTTTTCAGGCGACTTTTTCAAATACAAATCGGCTCCCGCTTCGTCTATCCTGAATTTATCACTTGTTTCATCCAAAGATGTAAATACAATTATTGGAATGTCTTTTGTCTCTTTTTGGGATTTTAGGAATCTTATAACCTGATATCCGTCCAAAAGGGGCATTTTGATATCGGTGATTATCAGGGACGGAAGAAAAGTATAAACCTTTTTGATGCCGTCCAAACTGTTTTTTGCAAATTCTGTCGTGTAGTTTTTTTCGTTAAAAGATTCTTTTATTATCTGTTCGAATGTTTGTGAATTTTCAAAAACAAGTATTCTTATATTATCCATTCACGTCTCCAATCAGTTCCCTTACAGCGGTTATCAGGTTAAGATCGCTGAAAGAACTTTTAACTATGTAACGGTTTACTCCAAGAACATTCGCCTTGTTTTGTTCCTTGTCGTCTTCCATGGATGAAATTATTATAATCGGAGTTGATTTTAAATTTTCGTTTTTTCGTATATTTTCTGCAAGCTGGAAACCGTCCATATAGGGCATGTTAATATCGGTGCAAATAAGATCGTAATAAAAATTCTTTGCCGCCGCCAAAGCTTCCGAACCGTCGGCTGCAGTATCGACATTATATCCTTCGGTTTCCAAAATGTCACGCATAACTTCACGGGTGGGAGACGAATCGTCAACTACAAGAATTGATTTGCTTGTGCGCTCATATTCAACATGACGGGTTTTCATGTCAATTGTTTTTGTCCGTTTGGCAAGCGAAACAACAGTGGGAATATGCAAAGCCGGTATAAGTTCGTAATCTTCGCTTAACACAACGCCCGAAAACACATCGATGTTTTCCATTAACGGCGGCATATTCTTTAATATTACCTGTCTCATACTGCTGATTTGATCCACCGCAATAGCCACGGTCTCTTCATAAGAATGAACTATAATGACAAAAACGGACGAATCGGAATTTTTCTTTTGATCCGAAGGAATTTTCAGGATATGGTGAAGATAGAAAAGTTTAATCATTTTTCCGTTATAATTGATGCCGGGGCGATCCAAAACCATTATGATTTCTTTGGAATCGATTATTATAACAGTGTCAACAAAATTTGCAGGAACAATAAATTTCATTTCTCCGCAGATAATCGGGAATCCCATTAGGGCGGCAAGCGATAACGGAACAGAAATCGTAAATATTGTTCCTTCTCCAAGTTTTGACTGAATCGAAATGCTTCCTTTCATTCGTTCGATGTTGCTCTTTACGGCATCCATGCCGACGCCCCGCCCCGAAACATCGGTAAGAGAGGCGGAAGTGGAAAAACCGCTTTGGAAAATGAAATTTATAAGCTCTTCTTCGTTTAACACGGCGGCATTTTCTTTTGTAACCAAACCGGTATCGATTATTTTTTTTCTGATTGCTTCTGTGTCAATTCCCTTTCCGTCATCTGTAATTGTAATTTTCATATTGCCGCTTTCGCGTATGCAGCGAATTACAATAAGACCCGATTCGTTTTTGCCGCAGCTTAGGCGATCCTGCGGTTTTTCTATTCCATGATCGATTGAATTTCTTATCATATGAAGAAAAACTTCGGAGAGCGATTCAATTAAATTTTTGTCTATTTCGTTTTCCGAACCGTAAATTTGGATTTCCGCTTTTTTTCCCAATTCGCCTGCGATATTCAAAACGTATCCGGGATATGCTTCCAATGCCGTAGAAAGCGGAAGCATGCGAAGCGTTACAACGCTGTCATACGCGTCTCTTATATAATTGCCGACATCCAGCGTATAATTTTTTACAATCGAACCCAACTTGCTGATCATTAATTCCAAGGCGCGGAATTCGCGAAGCAGGGGAGAGTTCCATGAAAGTTCGATTCCTGCGAGACGAGAAAGGTATCTTGAAGATGCGTCAATCGCTTCGGTGTCTTTTGCCATGTTTCTTGCCGTAATTTCCAGAGATTGAAGAGACGCCAAATCGCGGATAACCCCGTTAATTTTTTGAAGGGAAATTCTTATGCTTCCGGATTTTGCCTCTTCAAGCTTGTTGAAATTCGATTCGTCATCCTGTTTTTTTTCGCCGTGAATTTGGCTGTTGGAAGGAATTTCAAATTCTTCGTTTGATGAAAGCGATAACAATTCCTTTTGAAAAATTTCCGCCCTGACTTCTTCGTCAGAGCTGTCTGTTTTTATTTTTTCTATACCCGTTTTTATTTCTTCCATACCGGCGAAAATCAGACGAATCGCTTTGTCATTAAGGGATATTTTTTCTTCTTTGAAAGCGATAAAAACAGTTTCCAGCGCATGGGCAATAATTTCCAGATTTTTAAAATCCAGCATGCGGGAGGTTCCTTTTAGCGTATGAAGCGCGCGCATAAGCGTTGCAATATCGTCAAGATTGGAACCTCTGTCTTTTATTTCGAAAAGCAGAGTTTGGGCGATGGATATATTGTCAAGACCTTCTTCCGCGAATTTATTAATGTATTTTTTTCTGTCAAGCGCCATTATAATCCTTTCCCGAGAAACGCTTCAAGCTCTGAGGTATGTTCTTTAAGCATTCCTGCAGAATGGGCCGCCATTTGGGCATCACCCGAAAATTGTTTTGTACGCTGTATCAAATCTGACATTGCGTCTTCAATCGATTCGCTGGATTTTAACTGTTGCTTTGTAAAAATTGTAATTGCCTGCGCCTGATTCGACGTAATTTCGGCTCCCGCCCTGATTTCCTTGAAAACATCTTCCATATCCTTGATGAGTTTATAACCTTCCGCAATTTTATCGGAACCTTCTTCGCTGTAAACTATTAATGACGAAGACGAGCTTTGTATCTCTTCAACTTGTTCCCTTATCTGGCGGGTAAGCACATCAATATTGTCGGCAAGACGGTTTACTTCTCCCGCAACGACAGCAAAACGTTTTCCTGTCTCACCTGCGCTTGCAGCTTCCAAAGACGCGTTAAAGGCAATTACTTTTGTTTGATCCGTAATGGTGTTAATGGTACGGACAATGTCGCGTATATTTTTTACTTTGTTGCTTAAGGAAATTATTCCGTTTATAACGCCGGAATTTTTTTCCTTGATGTCTCCCATTTTCAAAATATTTTTGCCCAGAACGGAAAATCCCTTAAGGACATCTTCTTCCATTTTGGAGGCAATTGCGGCAACGCTGTTTGTTTTTTCAAAAATTTCGGCGGCAATTTCCGCGTTTTCGTTTATTGCGCCTTCTATTTTAACAATACTTTCGGTTTGTTCGTTTTCCAAACTGTTATTGTCAAGTTTGTTATTGGAAATTACCCCGGCAGTCTTTTTGATTGCCGACATGAGCTTGACAATTTTTTCCCTCAAATTGACAATTTCATTTTTTGAATCGTCAATTTGAATTTCAAGATTGGAAATCTTTTTTTTCCCAAGGCGTAAAAAAGGAGTCATTATTATTGCTGTCAAAATACAACCTGTGATAAAGCCGACAATCAAGCCTGTCATAACAATTCTCCTTAATTTTCTGTTTTGTATTTTTCAACTTTTCCCTTTAAATCGACAGACATTACGTTCAAATTGTCTGCAATTTTGGAAGTTGAAGAAGTTGCGATGACAAATTGTTTTACGCCGGCGGAAATTTCCTTTAACGCTATAAAAATCTGCGAAGAGGCAAGTTCCTGCTGTTTGCTTAGGTTTGAAATTTGCTGCGACATTGCGGCAACATTCTGCGAATTGTCAACGATATTTTCAAAAACGATTTTTTGTTCGCTCATTCTTTCATAGCCGACTTCTATTTGCTTGGAACCGCTGTTTGCTTCTGCGATTAATATTTGGGAACCGCGCTGTACTTCTTCTATTTTTTGCTTGATTTCTTTTGTCGAATCGGCGACATTGTCGGCAAAGCGCCTGATTTCGGAGGCAACAACAGAAAAACGCGTTCCCGTTTCGCCCGAGGATGAAGCCTCCAAAGACGCATTAAACGCGATCAATTTGGTTTGATCCGCAATGCTGTCAATTATTCTTATGGCTTCGCTTATGCGTATTATCATGTCGGAAAGGCTTCGAATTTCTGTAATTATTTTTTGATTCTGTTTGATAATTTCTTCCATCATGACCTGATTTGCTTCGCGAAGCTCTGCGCCCTTGCTGCTTAAATTCTGCGTTTCAATCGCAAGTTTGGCGACTTCCGACGTTTTAAAGGCAATTTGCTCGGACAGATTCTTGCTGCCTTCCATTGTGCTTACTATTTCCGAAACGCTTGCAGACTGCTGATTTGCCGTTGTCGTAATTTCTTTTGACGATGAAGAAATGTCAAAAACGGAATCTGCAACAAGCTGGGTGCTTTGTTTGAAACTTCCCAATGTGGAACGAAGAACATTGAGAAAACCGTTAAAGGCAATGGTTAGTTCGCCGAATTCATCCATTGAGTTTGCTTTTAAAGACAGCGTAAGATCGTTTTCGTTAAGACTCTTAAAAAGCGATTTCAGGTTTATGACGGATTTGTTTATGTCGCGCGTAATTAAAATTACAAACCATATTGAAAGACTTAGGGAAATCAGTACGATAAACAGATAAACAATCAACTGCCATCTTGCATTCCAGATATTTCTGTGAATCTGCAAGCCAAGCTGCTTGAACGTTTCATCCCAAAGACTGCACAAGTCGTTGTTGGCAATCGCAAGAGTCTTTAAAAAATCGGAGGCGGTAAGAACAGGGGAGGATGTTTGTGTTCTTTGCTGTCCTGCAAGAAATTTATTCAGTTCAAGAGAACTGTCAAGATACCGGTCAAGCCGTGAGGCAAGCTCGCCTAAATCTTCCGTTTTTTTAATGTCACCTTCAATTGCCCTGGTAACGCTTTCCTTGATTCTTTCTTTGTCCGATTCAATCAATATCCTGTTATTTCTTATTACCTGCTGTTCGGCGGAATCAAGCATGTTGACAGGAAGATTTTCGGGAAGACCTTCGTAAATCTGCCTTCGACGCGACGAAGTTCCGCCTGCCAACGCTGTGGCAACATCGGCATTCCATCTTGCAATTATGTCTTCTGCGGAAAAAAGCCCCTTGCGGATTGAATTTCCCAAAGAGAAAAAACGCGAAGACGCTTCCGGTATGCTTGTAATTGTCAGTGCGATAAAATTATAGGTTTCCATATCGGAAACAAGAATTAAGGAAGAGTATTGGCCTATTCTGTTTATGCAAGAATTTAAGGTATTGACAAACGCAAGATAAATGTCAAATATTTCAGGATCGTTTTTATTCAAACTTCTCAAATTTTCCCACATTGGGAACAGAACGGGAATGTCCGCGCCGTTTTTGTTATAGTACTCCATATTCCTGTCAAAAGTTCTTACGGCATTTGTGATGTCGGAATAAAGATCCCGAATATCGCCCTGCTGAAGTTCAAGATGCAGTTCAAAATACCGGGGCAGTGTCTGCATTAATGCGACAGCGGGTTTAATGGCGTTGATTCCCCTGTATTCGTTGGTGCTTTTTTGAATTTTACCGATTGTCAAAGAGCAGATAAAGAAAAGCATAACCACAATGGGAATTAAAAACACTGCGCTTGAAATAATGAATTTTTTAGAAATCTTTAATTTGGAAAAGATCATTTTTACCCCTTTTCACCTAAATACGGTTTTTGATTTTTTTTTTGAAAGAAGAAAACTTCCTCTTTTGGCGTGTTTAAGCGTATTATCTTCTGTTCAAGCATTAAATGACTTACTGCCGATGTCTCTGAAACTCCCATGATTAGAATGCCATTTTCTTTAAGCGCATTGCAAAGATTGGAAAGCACTTTTTCCCTGCATTCGGGCATGATATAAATAAAAGCGTTGCGAAAAAATATAAAATCGTAATATTCGCAATTCAGTTCGTTTAAAAGGTTATGAACAAAAAAATTTATGTTGTTTTTTAAATTTTGCCCGACATGATAGGAAACATCCTCTTTTTTAAGGTAATGGTCGGTTAAATAACCGAAGCAGCTTCCGTCTTCTCTTAGCGAATTTTGCCTGAAAATTCCCTTGCAGGCTGTTTCTATCACAAACGGATTTATATCAAATGCGTCTATTGTATAATTTTGCCGCGTTTGTTCGTTTTTATCAAGCATGTCCAAAAGCATTGCGATACTGTATGCTTCGCAGCCGTAAGATGAGGCGGCGCAGCAAATGCGTATAACAGACCGATTTGGCCTGTTTGCAAAAGAAAGCATTTCTTTTAGCAAATAAAAATGCACAGGCTCTCTGAAAAAGTATGTTTCGTTTACAGTTAAAAATGCGGCGGCTTCGCCAGAATTGAAAAAGTTTTCTATCGATGTTTCATTGTCAATGCCAAGCGAAAGAAGATGATTTTTCAGTTTTTCAATATCGTCACGGTCGGCTTTTATTCCGTATCTTTCCTCCGTCATACGCCACAGCAATTCTGTCATTTTGCAAGCCTCACAAGTTCCAAAGAGATTTGTTCCAAAGGCAGCACTTTGTCAACGCAGCCTGTTTCAAATGCGGCTTTGGGCATTCCGTAAATAAGGGACGTTTTTTCATCCTGCGCGATTGTGATACCGCTTGATTCTTTCACTTTTTGCGTTCCCTGCGCTCCGTCCGCTCCCATGCCTGTAAGCACAACCGAAACAAGCGATTCCCTGCAACATTGAGCCGCAGTCCTGAAAAGCACATCTGCTGCCGGTTTTTGATTCTGTTCGGGTTCGTTGTCATTGTAACAAAAAACATAACCTGACAAATCAGGCGCATTTTTAAGTTCAAGATGTTTGTCGGTTCTTGCAATATAAATATTTCCCGCTTTGGGAGTTTCATTGTCTTCTGCAAGTTTAACATTGAGTTTTGTAAAAGTGTCCAGCCATTTTGTAAAATCCTCGTCAAAGCCGAATGAATTATGCTGCACAACTGCAATCGGAGCCGGAAAATTCTCCGGCATATTGGAAAAAAGCTGTGACAGCGCCTTTGGGCCGCCTGTTGAAGAAGCTATGACAACCATATCCGTTTTTTGCATTTCCGGCATATTGCAGGAAGAAAGCGCAATATCTTGAGTTTCTTCATGATGTTCCTTAATGCGCGCCTTTACGCCGCTTATGCGTTTTAACGTATTGTAAATATTTTGTTTTTTTTCGGCGCCGATTTCCTTCATAAAAATATCTTTGGAATAGAATTCCAAAGCGCCGCTCATGGCAGCATCGTACGCCGCCTTTGCAGAGTCGTGGCTTGATATTACGACAATCGGAATCGGCTGTTTGCCCATTATTTTTTCTATCATTTCAAGACCGTTCATCTTGGGCATTTCTATATCTGTTGTAACAAGATCGGGGTTTAGGGAGAGAACCAACCCGGCTCCTTCTTCGCCGTTTCCGGCTTCTGCAACAATCTCAAAATTGCCGTCTTCTTCCAGAAAATCGCGTATCACCTGGCGGACAACAGTGCTGTCGTCAATTATTATTGTTTTTATCATTGAGATACCCGCCCGTACATTTTATTCCAAAGCGAGATGAAAATTTCAACGTCAAGAAAAAAAATGATTTTTTGTTTGTTGAAAAACATGCCGTTAAAAGATGAATAAACGCCGCAAAAACTTTCGGGGAGACTGTGAATTTCCTCTTGTGCGACATTTATGTCTTCTTCGACAGGAGGCGTGATTATTACTGTTGTTTTGTTGTCGTCTGTTTCCTGTTTTAGGACAATGCCGTGAGAGGGCGAATTTTCGTTGTACTTTTGATTTGAGAAGAACATGCATAAAGGTATTTTTGTATCCCCGGATTCTTCGGAATTGTGCGAAACAAAACGCGCAACCTTATCAGCCGAAATGGCAATGTGAATGTTTTCGATCGGGAAAATAAAAAATCTCACTTGTTTGCTCCCCGGTCAAAATCGGTTTTTATCCTGCTTGTCAGTTCATCCGCATTAAGGCATAAAACCTTTTCTTCCTTGAAATCAAAGCAGGCATTTACAGAAGAGTCAAAACCGCCGCCTGAAAAATTGTTCGATTGGTCGGTTTCGTTTTCTATTTTTACAAGTTCCGATGATGAAAGATCGACAATATCGACGACATCATCAATTAAAAACGCGGTTTTTTCATATTCTCCTTTTAACACAATCACTTTTTCGCCGCAGGACGCTTCATTTTTAAAAAAAAGGCTTATGTCAATCAAAGCATAGGGAATTGAATAGCGATTGATCATTCCCCTGACATAATCGGGAACAAGCGGAAGGGGAAATATTTTTTCGATTAGGGTTACTTCTCCGATTATGTTGGAAGGAAGCGCAAATTTTTTGTCTTTAATTGAAAAAACCAGAAACCTTTCAGTCATGCATTATTGTAACATATTTATATAAAATGTACAATAGATTGACAGACGCCGGATTCGCCTTTCAAGCCTCAACATCCTGTTTCGGCTATCAAGGCCGTCTTTTTTGCTAAACCGGCCTCCATGCCGGTTTACTTTACGGAACCTTTCGGTTCCTACAAGCCGCAAAAAAGTTTCGAATCCCTAATAATTTTCTATGTTAATTATTTAACCTTTATAATCAATTAATATTTATGTTAAATTTTAACAGACGCCGGATTCGAACCGGCCGCCTTCAGCTCCGGAGGCTGACGCTCTATCCAAATGAGCTAGTCTGTCATTGCGGGAATGTCTGTAATGTAAAAACAATCGCAATTATCGCAGAAGATCGGCATTTTCTGCGCGATTCCACCTTAATGCAATTTCCTGAGGCGATTCTGCCGCTATGTTCCTGATTGTTTTGTTTGCGCCCAATTCGACAAGAATGCCGATTGATTCGGGCGTTCCGAATCTTGCGGCCACATGAAGAATCGTATTTCCCGAACTGTCACGCGCATTGATTCCCCTTCCGGAGAAGAGAGCTCTTATGCAGCTTTCGCCTTTTACAAAGGCAATTTCCGCAGGCGTTTTGTTGTCGCTTGCAGCCATGAACGGGTCGGCTCCGGCATCGGCAATTATTTTTGCAGAATCGAATGAATTGATGTCCACTGCAAGGCGAAGAGGCGTTTTTCCGTTGCTGTCAACAGCGTTAATCCTTGCTCCTCCCGATACAATTGTTCTTATTATGTCTACAGGAGATCTTTCGCTAAGAGCCACATGCAGGGCGGAGTTTCCCAAATCGTCGGGAATGTTTATCCTGTTATTGGCAAGAAGAGCGCTTACCATGGAGGGAGATATGCTCAAGGCAATCTGGAAGGGAGTTCTGTTTCTTGTGTTTCTTGCATGAATCGATGTTCCGTTTCTTAAAAGAATGGTTACAATATCAAGGCGATCCATGCTTACCGCGATATGCAACGGAGTGTCGCCCCTTGTATTTCTTGTTGAAACATCCGCTCCGTTAGCTGCAAGTTTTTCCAGGGAGGGAATCAGGGCTCCCCTTACCGCTTCCATGAAAGGTGTGTTGCCGTCTATGTTTCTTACTTCCAAATTTGCATTGCGGGTTATTAGCAGTGTTTCGATTTCCGACATTCCAAGGGCAACAGCGTCATGAAGAGGCGTGTTTCCGTTCAAGGAGAACGAATTGATATCGATTCCAAGCGATAATAAATACGAAATCGATTCTTTGGCATTCCAGCGAACCGCAAAATGAAGAAGCGAATTTCCCTGTGTGTCTCTTACATTGTAATTTGCCCTGTTTTCCACAAGCACCCTGATTGTATCGGGACTGTCATTTCTGATTGCAAAGAAGAGGGGAGTCTGTCCTGTTGCGTTTGCATCCTCAACGGAAATGCCGTTCCTTATAATGATTGGAATTGCGCCTGTCAAAGCCCATTGCGAAGCATAATGAAGCATGTTGTTTCCAACGCCGTCTTTTGCAATTATTGTATTTGCGTTTACAATCCAATCTCTCATGTTTCTGTCAGCGGGAGAAAGGGCAAGGAAAAGAGGACTGTGACCTGCAGAATTAAGAGAAAAAATATTCGCGCCTCTGGAAATCAGGAATTCTCCTGTTTCTTTTTGATTCGTTCTGACTGCAATATGAAGAGCCGTGTCTCCTTCCCTGTTTCTTGCGTCAACAGGAGCCCTGCTGTCCAAAATTCTTCCAATTTGGGCGGCACTTCCCCTGTTTCTGACTGCCGCATGAAGCATGGTGTTTCCGCCCGAATCCCTCTGATTTACCGATTCTGTCGAAACCAGAAGATTGAAAGTTCTGCCGTTGTTTTTTAACGCGATGTCAAAAGGGGTAATGCCTTCGTTGTCTGCTGCAAAAATTTCCGATCCGCATTCCAGCAAACTTGGAATTAAATTTACGCGGTTTTCCTGAACTGCAATGTAAAGAGGAGTTTTGCCGTCGATATTTCTGATATGAACGTCGCTTCCGCTGTCCAACAAAGCGTCAATTACCTCGCTTGAACGATTTAATATTATTGCAATGTGAAGGGGAGTGTCGCCGTGTTCGTCGCGATGATTTGGATTCGCTCCTTTTCCCAATAAAAGATTTATTACCTCTTTATGCACAGATGATGGAATTCCCATATGCAAAGGCGTATTTCCGTTTGCGTCTCTTGCATTTGGATCCGCATTGCTGTCAAGAAGCATTCTTATTATTTCCAAATTTCCGTTTCTCATTGCTTCATGAAGCGGAGTGGCTCCCGATGTGCTTTGAATGTTGATATCGATGTTTTTTTCAAGCAGAAACGAAATCATTCCGGAATAATTGCCAATAACGGCGTAATGAACGGGAGCGAGTCCCTCGTTTCTGCGGATGTTGTAATTGGCGGTTCGCGCCGCAGGACCGAAATATTGAAAAATCGGATTGTCAGAAGAAGCGCCCGATAAAATCAGCTGTTCGGCAATTGACATATGGACTTTTGAATTGGGATGACCGAACGCATGATCAAGAGCCGTTTTTTCCGAATTGTCCTTTAAATTTACGGATACGTTTGACGATTCCAAAACAGTCAATATGTTTTGAACGTCAACCGATTTTCCGGCAATTGACGCAAGATGAAGAACGGTTTGTCCGTTTTTGTCGGTTAACCCGATTGAAGTTGGAGTAAGAAGAGCCTTAAAAACCGCAGAATCACTTTCAAGCGCGATTGTAACAGCCGTTTGTCCGTTCGGCAATTCTAGATGAATATTTGCGCCGCCTGCCGCAATTACGGCAGCAACAGCCGGGTCCTTGTTTTCCACAGCAATTCCCAAAGCGCTTTGACCAGCATTGTCAAGGGCGTTTGGATTTGCGCCGAGAGCTATAAAAAATTGGGCAAGCTGGGCGTCTTTTCTTTCTGCCGCATAATGAAGAGGCGTTTTTCCGTTCGCATCAACTGCGTTTACCTCAACTTCGCTTAGAAAATATCCACGCGCCCTGTCATCGCCGCGCTGAAGCATTCCCCAGACAGGAGAAGTCGGATCGACAGGATCGCCCGGTGTAACGCCGCCGCAACCTGTCAAAACAAGCAAAAAAACCGCCAAAACGCTCATTGAGCCGATAAAAAACGATGACTTTTTCATATTTTATCATCGGCGCAAAGGAAATAAGATATTAGGAATAAGAAATAAGTAAAGCAGGAGTTGACAATAGCTTGTTTTTTTGATAAAAGTAAAAAGAGCAGGTTTCGCGGCCTTGGTGGAACTGGTAGACACGCTAGCTTGAGGTGCTAGTGCCGAGAGGTATGGAAGTTCGAGTCTTCTAGGCCGCAAAATGTAAAATTTTTGGTAAAAACTTGAAAATTACCTTAAATCAATCAAAATTAGTGAAAATCAGACTCGAACTTCCGAAGGGAGCGCCGAGCATTAAGGCGCGAAAGCGTCTTTGCGAGGATTAGGCGCCAAGGAACCTCAACCGAGCTGTGTAAACAGCGAAGGTTCTCCTCTTGACGGCGCCGACAGCGACCGAAGGCGGGGCTGGAAATGCCGAACAGGAGGTGAGGCATTGGAAGCTTCGAGTCTTCTATGGTACTCATATTTTTACCCTTTTTCATTCAATTAAAAATTTTTTTGTTATATTAATTAATTCTTCATAATTTATATTCTTAAAATCTGTTGCGTCTATATCAATTACTTTTCCAAGCCCTGTTTCT